>ERZ1740058.5-NODE-5-length-210626-cov-7.284431_pt1 | contig 210626 bp, 197 predicted proteins | sample MGYA00581745_ERZ1740058 | MGnify/ENA primary metagenome ERZ1740058 (study PRJEB43018, sample SAMN04849742) | marine metagenome | isolation source: floating plastic debris | place: Pacific Ocean | collected 2008-08-30 | study: EMG produced TPA metagenomics assembly...
AAAACGGATTATTAGCCGCTGGGGTAAAAGAAGCCGTAGTAATATCAAAAGCGGTGGAGAGTTCGTACTGACGGACTTCATCACTAGCATCCACAATAAACATTTTGCGTCCATCACTCGAGAAAGTGATACCACTAGGCGCAGATGCTCCTTGTGTGGCTCCTAAAAACGGGTTGTTCGTCGCTGGCGTAAAAGAAGCGGTGGTAATATCAAAAGCGGTGGAGAGTTCGTACTGATTGACTTCATCGTCAGCCTCTACAATAAACATTTTATGCCCGTCACTCGAAAAAGCAATGTCTGTAGGATAAATACTCTGATTAGCAATCGAAAATGGATTATTAGTCGCCGGCGTAAAAGAGGCAGTAGCAATATCAAAGGGAGTAGACAGCTCATACTGACTGACAGCATCACTTGCATAACCTACAACGAACATTCTGCGCCCATCATTGGAGAAAGCAATACCTTCAGGGTTTGTTTCCTGCGCACCGACTGAAAACGGGTTGCCCGGCACGTAAGTAGCCTGTGTGACATCAAACTGGGCTTGTAATTGGGGTAGGTAGAGTCCGCTTAGACAAAGCCATACCACCAGGCGTAAAAGATACTTTTGTTGTTTTACAAAGTAGGATTTGTATTGCATATGTGATCAATTTTTGGTACTAAAACTAAGTGTCGTAAGGTAGTAAATACCTACATTAGATTGGTTACCTTGTAAGGTATTCACTTGAAAGTAAAAAAGTGGTAAACGCTATCTAGGTTAGTTTCTCCTGCAGTAGTTTCGATTTTAAACGGTTAGTCGGCGCCACTATGATTAATTACTACCTATACACTTGTTTCTCTATCCAGAGAGTGCTTTTCTTATTGAGTACCTTATTTAGAGAACACTTTAATTTACTTTCGCTCAAAAACAGCCATTCAAGATGAGTTCTTCCATAAAAAGTGTATATTATTGCTCAAAACGATAGAATTATGAATAAAAAATTACTTATGTTCTTGGGTTTGCTGCTAAACCTAAGTATCACAATTTATGCACAAGAAGATACTTACGAAGACCCTTCTATTGGATTTGGCTTAAATGCTATGGACAGTGCTAGTGTACTCAAAATCCCCTTTGGTTATACACGCATCGGCGATCAGCAATTCATCGGTTTTAGAGTGCAACCTGAGATTAGCATCTGGAAAATAGGGGTTGGGTTGGATATTCCTTTCCTATTTAACTTAGACAGCTTACAAGACGGGAAGTTCCAGTTGCGTGAAGATGAGTATACTGGAGGAGTAGGCTTACTGCGGATGTTTCGTTACATCCGGTACGGTTTTAAAAAGAGAGATAAAGTATATGCGAAGATAGGAGATATGACAGGTGAGTATATTGGCTTTGGCGGCTTGGTCAATAATTACTCTAATGCACCCAACTTTGAAAAGCGTAAAGTAGGCCTAAGCCTGGATGTTCGACCAGTCCCTTATGCGGGTTTGGAAGGCATATACAGTGATTTTAGTACTACCAGTATGCTAGCATTACGTCCTTATACACGTCCTTTTGCTACTACTGAAATCCCTATTGTAGAGACCATTGAAGCCGGTCTTATTATTGTCACAGATAATGACAGAAGCTCGGATAGCACCGCTTTCGTACGGTCTGGTATGAATGCTTGGGGAGTAGATATAGGCGCTACCATCATTAATACGAGCTTTTTACAACTGGTAGGTTATATGCAGTATAGCCGACTAAGGCAAGTAGATACAGACACCTTACGAAGCGCCTTGGCAGCAGAGGCTTTGCTGAATCCTAATAAGGCAGACTTGATCAGTAACTACAAATCTGCTGGTGGCTTTAGTATAGGCGCTAATGTAAAACTCAATCTGATCGCCAATATCTTTAATTTAGATGCTAGATTAGAAAGGCTATGGTATGGCAATTATTACAGACCTCAATTTTTTAATGCTGTATATGAAATTAATAAGGATAGAGCTATTCTAAATTTGGCCTCTACAGAAAGGATCACAGGTACTTACGGGGTACTTACAGGTACGTTACTTAACAATCTACGTATTTCTGGTGGCTTGCTATTCCCTGATAATATTTCTGCTGAGAAACCAGCACTTATTCATTTAGGTGCAGACGCCTCTGAAATTATTCCCAAGTGGATTTTAACAGCCAATTATATTAAAGGAGACTTAGCCAATCTAGGAGAAGCTTTTATACTCGATGAGCGCTCTCTATTAACTGCACGAATGGCTTATCGAGTCGCTTCCATTTTTGCCGTAGGAGTAGACTACCGTTGGACGTTCGCCCGTATTGCAGAAGAAGATGGAACGGAAAACGTAGAAGCTACTAATTATGTGATGCCCTACTTTGGTTTGTACGTTCCTTTAAATCTAAATATCAATTAGTTGCACTATAAAAAAGCGCAAAAGAGTTCTTTCCCTTTTGCGCTTTCAAGTTGCGTATATAGTATTGACTAGAAGTCTTCGTCTAAGCTAAACTTCTGTTCATCTTTGTTGGCCATTACCCCTGCTTTCTGGTACTCTGCTACTCGCTTCTCAAAGAAGTTGGTTTTCCCTTGTAGCGAGATCATATCCATGAAAGGAAAAGGATTAGTAACGTTGTACTGCTTAGGACATTCCAAGGTATCGAGCAGCCTATCCGCTACAAACTCTATGTATTGGCTCATCAAACGTGCGTTCATACCAATCAGATCTACAGGAAGCGCCTCTGTAATGAATTCTTTCTCTATGACTACCGCATCTGTGATAAGGTCGACAACGGTTTGCTCAGGGAGTTTATTCTTTAGGTACTTTGTGTAAAGTAAACAGGCAAAGTCACAGTGTAAACCTTCATCTCTCGAGATAAGCTCATTAGAGAAAGAAAGCCCTGGCATAACTCCACGCTCTTTCAACCAGAAAATGGCACAGAAGCTACCAGAAAAGAAAATACCCTCTACCGCAGCAAAAGCAATCAGTCTTTCTGCGAAAGAACCATTATTGATCCAGCGAAGCGCCCAGTCGGCTTTTTTCCCTACACAGGGAACTGTACTCATTGCATTGAATAAATGATCTTTTTCCTTAGCATCTTTGATGTAGGTATCGATCAATAAAGAGTAGGTCTCAGCATGGATATTTTCCATCATAATTTGGAAGCCATAAAAGCAACGTGCTTCGGCTAACTGTACTTCATTAATAAAATTGAGTGCCAAGTTCTCATTTACAATACCATCGCTAGCGGCAAAAAAGGCTAATACATGTGAAATAAAATGTCTTTCTCCATCGTTGAGTTTCTCCCAGTCGGCTAAGTCGGGTGATAGGTCAATTTCCTCGGCTGTCCAAAAGCTTGCCTCTGCTTTCTTGTACATCTGCCATATATCATCATATTGAATAGGAAATATAACGAACCTGTTTTCGTTTTCTTTAAGTAAAATTTCTTCTTGTGTTGGGTCTTGGAGGTTGCTCATACGATCTATTTTTTTATGCGTGTAACGTTCAGTGAAGAAGAATGGTTTAAGCTTTTATAAACTAAACCAATACAACTATTATTAAATATTTTTAAAGGGTTTGAGACGAATGGTATAAAGCAGGCAGGTAATTAAGAGAGTGAATGTAAGCTTACATTGATCCTTGTTAAGGTTTTATACCAGCCTCACTATTATACAAATATCTTAAATTCTAAGGTGAATTGAAAAAATGCTTTCTGAAAATATATTAAATTTATAGAAGACTTAGTTATAAGGGATATGAAGAAAAAGAAAGCTGAATGGATGTTGAAATCCAAACAAGAGTCAGGATGGCTGAGCATAGTAGGATTCTTCTGTGCTTTGGGCGTTATGATAGCCGTACCCCCCTTAACGCTCAAAGTGGTAGGGTTAGGAGGTGGCCTCTGGTTTGGCAGGCAGATTGGGCGTAAACTAATGCCTCGTCGGCTTTCTCTTTTTCAAGATCGATTGCTGAGGCCAAGGTTTTTGAGAAAACCACAAACTGTTTACCTGAAAGAAGTAGCAGCCATAAGCGTTTACAATGCTAACAGCAATGTGATTGGACAATTGGAGAAGATGGACTTTGAACAGGTAAGAAGTATTAAAGAAGTAAGTAAAGTTAAAATTAATCTGCCTAAAGAAAAGTCAGTGGAAATTAAGCGGACACAGTATAATGACGATGATGCTTATAATCAATTTATACTCAGGTTACAGCATCACTACAAGGAGCAGCATTTACCAGTAGTAGAGAAGGTGGCGCGCTTAGAAAGGCAGTGTAGTCGTTATTTATACAAAGACCAACAACTTGCGCAGCATTTAGAAGAAAGTATATTAGAAGCTTATAATTCGGTATATCGGCTTCATTTAGCCAAAAAAAAGCCTACACGTCCTGATCTTATCTATCATTTTTACAAAGAAAAAAAGCATATCTATTTTGTTGAGAATGATTATTTAGAGGCGATTCATCCAGAGCATATCGAGCTAGCGCGCACACTGGTCAGCACAGCGCAAAGTAATCTTGAAATTGTAAAAACTAGGATTAGCTACTATACTCACATTTTAGAAGCTATTCGAAATAAGAAAAAATCGTTACAACAATTCACACAATTAAAACAAATTGCTGAACGACTCAAAGCATTACAGGAAGAGAACATCAAGAAACAGCAATACCTAGAGCTAGATAACTCGGAAGTTTTTTTCAATAAAAGTATACTTACCCTTTTGGAAGAGCTTACCAATAAGGTATATCAGCTAGATACCCTTGAGCAATCAGATATCCTAGAGGCTTACATTCAGTTGTTGAAATCAGACTTTATAACAGAGAATGAGTCCCTGAAGTCTTTCTACGATACAAAGGAGTGATTTTGGACTTTATTCTTCTTCGTTGTTTTCTTTCTCAGCCTCCTTCGTTTCTCTGTCTTGCTTCCATTTCTTGTAACGAGAAGAGATCTTTTTACCTATTTTTTCGTAGTTATCCCAATTATCTTCTACGTGGTAAATAGAAGGGAGGTTAGCTGCTAGCGTTTTCTCATAGTCTTTCTTGTATTTCCCACTTTGGTAGTAAAATACACAAAAATCATTTCCTTCTTCATTGAAGAGCTCAGAACCTAGATAACCATCCCATACAGCACTGAGTATGGAGCAGCTAATTTGTCGTCTTCTGAAACGAAGAATCTGCAAGGCTGCCTCTTCTTCAAAAAAGTCACTGTATAAGTCATTTTCACAAATCCAACCTAAAAACATACCAATGTGCACATACGCCTGCTCAATGGGAAGAACACTCGGAAAATTTCCCAAGAAGTGATGTTTAGCACGATCGTATATGAAGTTCTTAGGTTTATTAGTTTGTGTTAGAACAGCCATAAAATTTTGGAAATTAATTTTTTCTCAAATATAAGTATTTTAAATCCTAAATAATAGGTTTTTCAGCTTTTTTCTGGGAAAAACCTAATACGATGGGATGAAACTATGAATTCTTTCCCAAAAATAGCTCCAGATAATAAAAAAATCAGAAAAAAATCTGCAAAAGTGTCATTTTGAAATTATTTGCGAAAATAGAAGTAGGTAAAAATGTAGTTTATAGGAATATTTTTTAATATTGATATTGAAAACCAGAAGAGTAAGTTGAACTACTTCTTATGAGACACACTATTTTCTCTGTTATCTGTATACTCTATGCATTTGGAACGCTCCTCCAAGCCCAACCCAACCCTCCATCAAATGCCAAAAAAATTAAACAGCTTTTAAGTAGTGCCAATGTCGAAGAGCAGCCACAGAAAGCGATCTTACTTGCTACAGAAGCGCTTACACAAGCACAAGAAGCTGCTTGGCCTATAGGAGAACGCGAAGCTTACTACCTCTTAGCAACCCTCTACCAGCAGCAGGATGCTTACACAAGTGCCTATCAACACTATAATAAGGCATTAGCGATTAGTAAGGAAATGAATGACAGGAAGAGCGTTGGAAGGAGTTTACTAGGGATAGGTGAAATCTACGTACACTGGAGTGAATACGATACTGCCCTCCAGCACCTACTACAAGCGAAAGAAATTTTTGAAGAATTAAAAGAGCCACTGCTGCTGGCAACTACACTCAATGCCCTAGGAGCTTTGAATGATCATCTAGAAGCCTATGACAAAGAGCTTACTTATCTGAGGCAAGCCCTTACTATTTACCAAGCCATGGATGATCAAAAGGGTGTTTCAAAAACGTATAATAACCTAGGAACTTGCTACCTAGCTAAAAAATATTATGCACGGGCACTAGATTACTACGAAAAATCGAAGACACTTAGCCAAACTTTAAGAGATACAAATACGCTTGCTGTTGCCTACAATCATATGGGAGACACTTACTTTCAACAGACACAGTACAAGCAAGCAAAGCGCTACTATGAGACATCACTTCAATATTACAAAACTACCACAGATACCAAAGGGTTAGGCACAAGCCTTTATAACTTAGGTAGGGTGTACAAAGCTGCGCAAGACTATGAGAACGCCGTCCTCCTTTTTAGTAAGGCGCTACAAAACTTTAAGCAGTTGCAAGCCAAATACCTAATGGCACAAACCTACTTTGAAATTTATGATACTTATAAAAGGCTGGCCAATCATGAGCAGGCGTTGGAGTACCATGAGCTCTACAAACAACTACAGGATAGTATTTTTAATGAGAAGGTAAGCCATCAAGTGAAAGAGATGGAGGCACGTTTTCAACTTAAAGCACAACAAAAGCAAATAGCCCTTTTACAAAGTGAAAAAGAAAGAGAAAAAAAGTATTTGTATATAGTGGGAGCTTTTGCAGCAATCATTCTTATCCTCTTGATTTTCTTATACAAACGCTTTGTACAGGGAAGAAAACTCAACCAAGCCTTACAACGCAAAAATGAGCAGATTGCTGCACAAAATAGTGAGTTGGTCACTTCTGAGAAACAGCTCAAGGAACTGGTAGAAACGAAGGATAAGTTTTTCTCCATTATATCACACGACCTTAGAGGTCCTCTTAACTCGCTTACAGGTTTCTTACAAGTACTGATTAAACACCCACAAGCCTTCACACAAGAGGAGATTGTTTCCTTTGCTCAAAAAATTGACGCCTCCGTCATCAATCTAAAGAATTTACTTGAAAACCTATTACAATGGGCGCGCTCGCAAACGGGTAATATGGATTTTGAACCAGAAAAAGTAGCCCTACAAGAAATACTAGAAGAAACCTACCAAGTGCTAGGCGATACAGCTAAGAATAAACTCATCGGCCTACATATTATTATAGAAGGTGAGCCTGTGGCTTTTGCAGATAAAAATATGATGCGCTTTGTGATACGCAATATTGTCTCGAATGCTATTAAGTTTACACCAAAGGGAGGCATGATTACCACTACTATTAAAAGAGCAGAACACCAAGTGATTGTTGACATTACAGATAATGGCGTGGGAATGTCAGAAGAAGTCATGGGTAAACTCTTCCGCTTGGATGTGAGCCAATCTCAAAAAGGTACAGACGATGAGTCAGGTACTGGCTTGGGGTTAATCTTATGCCAAGAATTTGTCAAAAAAAATGGGGGAGAAATTACGGTGCATAGCGTATTGAATGAAGGAACGACCTTCTCCTTTACAGTCCCTTCTGAAAAGATCGCTGATACGGCCCTACCCGTAGCCTCAGCCTAAGAAAAGTTACCCGTTTATGCCCAGCACCTACAAACGCATTTTAATCATTCAAACTGCTTTCATTGGAGATGTTATCTTGGCCACTGGCCTACTAGAGAAACTCCATCAATATTTCCCTGATAGCCAACTAAGTATTTTGGTAAGAAAAGGAAACGAAAGCTTATTTGAGGGGCATCCCTACTTACATCAAGTGATTATTTGGGATAAGAAAAAGAAGAAATACAAAAATCTCTATAAAGTAGTAAAAGGGATTCGTAAGGCACGCTACGATCTCATTATCAACTTACAACGCTTTGCTTCTACGGGATTCATTACCGCTTTTTCCAGCGCTAAGTATACCATTGGCTTTCATAAAAATCCGCTTGCCTTTACTTTCAGTAAAAAAATCTTACATAGTTTTCAGGAAGGTTGGCACGAGATTGAGCGAAACCAAGCACTTATTGCGCACCTTACTGATCAAGCTGCCAGTAAGCCTCGCTTGTACCCGACTTTAGCCGACAAAAAGGCTGTAAAGTATTATTTAACAAGCCCTTACATTTGTATAGCACCTACTTCTGTTTGGTTTACAAAACAGTGGCCCGTTGAAAAATGGGTCGCGTTACTCAACCAGCTACCAGTACATTATCAGGTCTACTTGTTGGGTGCCCCAAGCGATAGAGACGCTTGCGATCAGATCATAGAAAAAAGTACACGTGCAAACGTTACAAACCTGGCTGGGCAACTTACCCTACTTCAGTCAGCCGCTCTTATGGCACAGGCCACTATGAACTATGTGAATGACTCTGCTCCCATGCACTTGGCTTCTGCTATGGATGCGCCTACTTGTGCTGTATATTGCTCTACTATCCCTCAATTTGGTTTTTATCCTTTGGCTACCCAAGCGCACGTAGTCGAAACGCCAACTCACTTGGCCTGCCGACCTTGTGGTATTCATGGACATACGGCTTGCCCAGAGGGACATTTCCAATGTGCCCAACAGATACAGCTACAACAACTGTTGGCTGTATTACCTTAAAAGGAGACGCTAACTAGTTAACGTCTCCTTTTAAATATTGTAGTGTCGACTGAAGTGTATTATGGGTTACTCAATACTTTTTTGTAGCGATCAGCATCACTGAGAAGTTCAATAGCCTCTCGAATCTCTTGGTCATCATCAAAATTAGCTTCTACAGCACCTTTCTCATAATAATAACGAATGGCTATTTCTCTTTCTAAGGCTTCTCTAACTTCTTCCTTAAAAGTAGAAAGATCAGCTTCTTTATTATGGTAGATACGCTTTTTCAGGTGATCGATTTCTGTGGAGATCGCGTCGTAGTATTTCTCTTCTTTAGCTACCTCTACGATTTCCTCTAGACTTTTCTCAGAACCTGTTACATAATCATAATCCTTCCCTTCTAGCCAACTGACAAAGGCTTGGTATTCTGCATCTGTGAGTTGGAAAGTCTTTGCATCTGCAATAGAAGGCTTTTTAGAAGCATACAAATTAGCATAGTCAAAGATAAATCCTTTCTTTATGAGACTTTTAGTAATAGGTGCTAGCATGTCTTGCTCTAGAATAATATCAGGCTCTAGCCCTGCTCCATCATACACCTTGCGTCCTAACTTAGTTCTGAATGTTCTACGTAGAGAATCTGGAATACGGGCAGCATTACCCAACTCATCCTTATTGCTATAGTCTAGTGCCTGTATACAACGCCCACTAGGAATGTAATACTTGGCGGTTGTTACTTTAAGCTGTGAATTGTAAGAAAGTGGTCTAGTAGCTTGTACAAGTCCTTTCCCGAAGCTACGCTGTCCAATCAGCACTCCTCGGTCGTAGTCTTGTAAGACACCCGAGACAATCTCGGCAGCGGAAGCACTTCTATTGTTAGTGAGAATAGCCAAGGGAATTTTAGTATCAATAGGCTGATTAAGTGCTCTGTAAGTTCTATTCCATTCCTTTATTTTTCCTTTTGTACTTACTACTTCCAGCTCTTTAGGAATAAAAATATTACAGATATTTACCGCTTCGTTAAGAAGGCCACCAGGGTTACCTCTTAAATCCAGTATAATGCTTTTTGCTCCCTTTCCTTTCAAAGTACTTAGGGCTTGTTTTACTTCTTGAGAAGCGTTGGAAGTAAAATCTGACAACTGAATGTAACCAATGTCTGACGTTACCATACCAAAGTAAGGCACGTTATTTATTTTTACCTTTACTCGTTTAGTTTCTATCTCTTGCGTGGTCGTTTCACCATACTTTTTTACCAAAAGCTTGATATTTGTATTAACCTGTCCTTTTAACAGCTTACTGATCTCTGTATAGCTCTTGCCTTTCAGAGGTACTTCATCAACTGCTACAATCTCATCACCTACGCTTAGACCAGCCTTGATAGCAGGTGCATCCTCGTAAGGCATCGTAACGACCACTTTGTCGTGATGTTTCCTAAAGGTAACACCAATGCCTCCGTACTCACCAGTAGTCATGGTACGGTAATCTTCTATACGATCTTCTGAAATATAGTTGGTGTAGGGATCAAGCGATTTAAGCATGGCATCGATGCCTGTTTGCATCAAGGTGCTAGGGTTTACCTCGTCTACATAGTAAGTGTTGACCTCCTTGTACAAGGTAGCAAAAATGTCTAGATTTTTGGCGATTTCAAAGGCATTATCGTTAGGGTCTGGCTTAAAGGCCCATAGGCTTACTGCAAGACCGCCTGTTAAAAGTAGCAATAGACTTTTGATACGTTTCGACATAGTTATGAAGTTGTTTTACTACGATGATAATGAATTTCGATAGCGGATAGTTTCTAATATACTAAAAAAGTACTTATTTACTTCTTAAAGCGAAGAAAACTTATATCATTTTATGCTTTAAAAAGGAATAAGTATGCTACTCCCTAGAGGTAAAGATAATCGCGAGTGTAGTAGGCAAGAAGCGGTCGTTGTAGTAGGTGGCCTTATTACGGCGGTAAATTTCTTTCAGGCGTCGTCGAAGGAGGTTACGATCTACCGCTTTACGCTGAAATTTTTTAGGAACTGAAAAGAGAACCTGTGGATAGGAAAGAGGAGGGAGCCCCTTACCTCTAAAAATAAGCTTAAAGGGATATAAGTAAAAAGAGGAACTGTCTTTAGAAAACAGTTCCTGAATATCTTTCTTACTATGGAGTATCTCTGATTTGGGTAGTTTCTGGTTGGGTTTCAACAAGGATAAAGGCTATGGCAGGTTTAGGCCTTGTGTCTTCTCTCACTAGAAACTGTCAACTTCTTTCTTCCTTTTGCTCTTCTTCTAGCTAGCAACTTTCTACCATTACTACTGCTCATCTTAGAGCGAAAACCATGCTTGTTTCTACGCTTTCTATTAGAAGGCTGATATGTTCTTTTCATGATACAATTCTGTTATTGTTCTTTTAAAGGATTGCAAATGTATGAGTTTTGAACTTATTATCAAAGCATTCTACCTACAAATTCTCTGTTTGGCGTACTAGATTAAAATAAAGTAAAAAAACGAACCACTTGTTAATAATAATTTAACCTATAAAGGAATACCTGTAATGGCATACCATATAAATTTGCACCGATAAACAAACAAATAAAACATCGAAAAGATGAAACATCTGTATCTTTTATTACTTATTTTCCTGACGGCGGGGCTGTACACAGCTTCTGCTCAAGGAATTACTACCTCTTCTATGACAGGGGTAGTAACCAACGACAAGGGGGAAACCTTGCCCGGTGCAACGGTATCCGCAAAACACCAACCTACAGGCAAGGAATATGGTGTAGTAACCAACGAGAAAGGAATCTTTTACATTCGTAACATGAATGTTGGGGGCCCTTACGTGATTGATGTCAATTTCGTAGGTTATCGCTCCTTCAAGCTTAGTGAAGTTTACTTACAATTAGGACAAGAGTTCAAGGTAACTGCTGAACTTAGCGAAGACGCTGTCCAATTGGAGGGGGTAGACATTATCGCTGATCAAGACGATATTTTTGACGGCAACCGTATGGGTGCTAAAACGGTAATTAGCGGTGAGGTAATCCAAGACATTGCGCCTACCGCCTCTCGTAACTTGACAGACTACTTGCGCTACACACCTCAGGCAGGTTTGGTAGAAACAGGTGACGGTCCTGCGATCTCTTTCTTAGGACAGAACAACCGTTTCAACTCTATTTTTATCGATGGTGCTGTAAACAACGACGTGTTCGGTTTGGCAGGTAGTGGAACCAACGGTGGGCAGTCAGGCATTCAGCCTATAAGCCCTGATGCTTTTGAGCAATTAAGTGTATCGCTCTCTCCTTATGATGTAACTATTGGTGGTTTTACAGGTGGTGGTATCAACGCTGTTACCCGTAGTGGTACCAATAATATTGAGGGGTCAGCCTATTACTTCTTTAGAAACCAAGGATTGGCAGGACGTACCCCTACTGACAACGAGGATTTTGATCGTCAGCGGTTGAGTGACTTTACTGCACAAACGGTAGGTTTCCGTGTGGGTGGTCCTATTATTAAAGACAAGCTCTTCTTCTTCTTAAACGGAGAAATCCAAAGAGACGAAATCGCTCAGCCTTTTGACGAAAGCAGCTACAGAGGAGATGCTACACCTGCTGAATTAGATAACTTACGCCAAACGGTTATTGATCGTTATGACTATGATCCAGGTGGGTTCCGCGATAACACACGTGAGCAAAATGGTAATAAGATATTTGCCAAGCTGAATTGGAACATCAACAATAACCATCAAATCAGCTTACGACATAGTTATTCGTATGCTGAGTAGACGGAAGCCAAACAGAGTTCAGCATTGATAATTAACAACTTTTACTTTGAAGAGTCTTTCCCTAGTTCTACTAACTCTACTGCATTAGAGTGGAACTATAACAGCCAAAATATCTCCAATAAGTTTATTTTAGGCTATACGGCTGTTCGTGATGACAGGAATATTACAGGTGATCCTTTTCCCTTTGTGAGAATTCAAGACGGTGAGAACGAACAAATTAGCTTTGGTTCAGAAAGATTCTCTACTGGAAACGAGTTGAACCAAGATGTGATTACCCTCACCAACAACTTCTCTATCTTTAAAGGGCGTCATACCATTACTTTTGGTACGCATAATGAATTTTACAGTATATATAATTTATTCGTTCGCGAGAACTTCGGTTTTTACGAATATAATAGCATAGATGACTTTTTGAATGATGCAGGGCCAGCCGAATTTAGTAGAACATATGTGATTAATGGTGGCTTTGATGATGCTGTAGGTGATGACGCTACCAACGCAGCGGCTGAGTTCAATGTGTTACAGACAGGTTGGTATGTACAGGACGAATTCCAAGTGAATAGTCGTTTAAAGATAACTGGAGGTTTACGCATTGATATTCCTATTTTCTTAGATGAACCTCAAGTAAACGATGACTTCAATCAAAACACGTTACCACTGCTTAGAGCAGAGTGGGGTGATTTAGACGGAGCAGAAAGTGGTAATATGCCTTCTGGTACAGTCCTTTTCTCCCCTAAAGTAGGCTTTAATTACGACCTCACGGGTGATAGAAGTGTACAGCTTAGAGGAGGAATGGGTATCTTTACGGGACGTATTCCTTTTGTATGGCCAGGTGGTGCTTACACCAACAACGGGGTGTTCTTAGCAAGTATCCAAGTGGAAAATCCAACACTAACTTCTAATGGTGAACCTTTACCTTTTAATCCTAACCCTCAGAACTATAATGGTAACGACATCGTAGGAGCAGGCGCTTCACCAAGTCAAATTGACTTGTTTACTGAAGACTTTAGATTTCCTCAGGTATTCCGTACTAGTTTAGCTGTGGATTGGAAATTACCTCTAGGCTTGGTAGGTACAGTAGAAGGTATTTATACAACCAACATCAATGCGGTATACTATCGTAACTTAAACGTAGAGCGACCTATTAATACTTTACAAACTAACTACGACGACTACCGCCCTATATATGAAGGGAACAAAGTAGATGATAATTATGATCGTGTGATATGGGCCGACAATACCAACGAAGGATATACCTACAACATTACAGGTTCGGTACAGAAGCCTTTCACTAACAACTGGATTGCTGGGGCTTCTTATACCTTTGGAAGAGCGATGTCACTGAACGACGGTACTTCTTCTCAGAACTCTTCTAACTGGCGTCGTGTAGAATCTACTGACAAGAACAACCTAGAACTAGGTTTCTCTGACTTTGACTTAGGTTCTCGTATCAATGTATATGCTGGGTATCGCTTTAAGTACAGCGATAATGCCTCTACTGTACTTTCTGTATTTTACAATGGTCAGTCTGGTGATCGCTTCTCCTATACGTATGCAGGCGCTGTTGCTGGAAACGATCAATCAGGATTTAATGAGCGTACTCAATATCAATTGATTTATGTACCTGAAAATCGTAGCCAAATCAACTTAATACCTATTACAGATGATTTTGGTAGGGTAGTAGCTACGACAGATGAGCAGTGGGAAGCATTAGATCGGTTTATCGAGGATGATCCTTACCTAAGCAAATATCGTGGTCAGGTGGCGCCTCGTAATGCGGGCCGTACGCCTTTTGAGCATATTATTGATGTGAAGCTCTTACAAGAGTTTACAATTAATGCAGGAGGAAAAGAGAATAAGTTACAGATTGGTATTGATATCTTTAACTTTACTAACTTCCTAAATCAGGATTGGGGTAGAAGACGTTTCATCTCCCGTTACCGTTTGATCGACTTTGCAGGGTATCGTTCTGGTACTAATATTCCTCAGTTCCAGTTTGATCCAAGCAACGATGATATAGATGACTTTGCGGCAATCGATGATTCAGGAATCAACAGTAGCCGTTGGCAAGCACAGCTAAGTGTACGTTATATTTTCCGATAGGAAAGTAGAATATTGTATACCAAAAAAAAGCCCACTCTAAAAGAGCGGGCTTTTTTGATAACAATTAAACAACATAAACAAACAAAATTATATCTCTTTATTGGGAATATATATCTATTCTAAACCAAAAAACATTTGAAAAGCCATGTTTCAAGTTTTGTGCCAATATCAGCTAGATAATTTTGTCATGTAATTTTAAAGCTTATTTTCACGTTAAAGTTAAGACACACTATTAATAACTTTTATATTCTATGCACAAAACGATACAAATACTCCTTATTATAACATTATGTTTAACTACTTCCGTTCAGGCGCAGCGTAAGAAAGTAGTAAGCCTTGAAGATATTTGGCAGCGCTACACCTTTTATCCAAAGAGTGTTGAGCTTCCTAATTGGATGTATGACGGACAATACTACACTGCCTTACTCGATAATGAGGTGATACAGTATGAAGTAGTGACCAACCAGCCTGTCAAAACGCTGGTAGCTAAAGAACGAGTAGGAGACCTCAAAATAGCCGCTTATGAGCTGAATCGTACAGAAGACCAATTGATTTTACAAGGTAATGTAACGCCTATTTATCGGCGCTCTTTCAAAGCAGACTATTATGTATTCGATACGAAAAGCGAGCAACTTACGCAGATTTCCAAAAATGGGAAAGTGTCCTATGTTACTTTATCGCCTGATGGTCAGCAAGTAGCCTATGTACGAGATAATAATCTCTTCTTGATGAACCTCAAAGACCAGCAAGAGATTACTATTACCAAAGATGGAAAGCTGAACGAAATTATCAACGGAAGTACCGATTGGGTATACGAAGAAGAGTTTGGCTTTGCAAAAGCGTTTTTCTGGTCGTCTGATAGTAAAAAAGTTGCCTACTATCGCTTTGATGAAAGCGCAGTGAAAGAGTACAATATGCAAGTGTGGGATGCATTGTATCCTACCGATTATCGTTTCAAATATCCCAAAGCAGGAGAGGAGAACGCCTCAGTAGAAATTTGGGTGTATGATATAACAACCAAAAACTCTCAAAAAATGGACATAGGTAGCGAGCAAGATATTTATATTCCTCGTGTGCAGTGGACAAAAGATGCCAATCTACTATCAATCCGTCGGATGAACCGCTTACAAAACCAGCTTGATTTACTCCATGCAGATGTACGTACTGGTAAAGCAACAACTGTATTGACAGAAAATAGTAAAGCTTATGTAGATGTAGAGTTTACCGATGATTTGACCTACCTCGAAAAAGGTAAACAATTTATCCACGCCAGTGAAAAGTCGGGTTATAAACACCTTTATCTTTATAATCTGTCTGGGAAAATGATCCGACCGATTACAACTGGGAATTGGGAAGTAAGCGAAATTGCAGGCATTGACGAAAAGAAGCAACTGATTTACTTTACAGCCACGAAAGAGAGTCCCTTAGAGCGTCATTTATATGTAGTTCCTTTTAAAGGAGGAACAGTTAAGAAGCTTTCTCAAGTAAAGGGCACCCATAGTATTAATATGAGTAAAGACCAGCAATACTATATAGACGCACATAGTACTGCCAACACGCCCCCTGTCACATCGCTACGAAGTGCCAAAGATGGAAAGCTGATAAAAGTACTAGAAGAGAACAAAGCGATTCAGGAAAAAATGGGTAGCTACCAAATCACACCAAAGACCTTCCTTACGATTGATAACAAAGAAGGAACTGCACTTAACGCTTGGATGATAAAACCCGCTGATTTCGACGAAAATAAAAAGTACCCTGTACTCATGTTTGTGTATGGTGGGCCAGGTTCTCAACAAGTACTCGATAGCTGGGATACCTTCAATTACTTTTGGTATCAACACCTAGCAGCACAGGGTTATGTTGTAGCCTGTGTAGATAATAGAGGAACTGGTGGAAGAGGGGCAGCCTTTAGGCAAGCGACTTATAAGCAATTAGGAAAATTAGAAACGGAAGATCAAATAGCAGCGGCTGAGTATCTGGCAGGATTAGATTATGTAGACGAGGAAAGAATGGGTATTTGGGGGTGGAGCTACGGAGGCTATATGGCAGCACTTTGTATTACCAAAGGAGCAGAGGTGTTCAAAACGGCTATTTCTGTAGCACCAGTAGTGAGCTGGCGCTTTTATGATACTATCTATACAGAACGTTATTTACAACGCCCACAAGATAACCCCGAGGGATATGATGACAACTCTCCCTTAAACCACGCTGAAAAGCTGAAGGGGAACTACTTACTGGTACACGGCACAGGTGATGACAATGTACACTTCCAAAACGCGGTGGTGCTACAAGATGCACTTATCAAAGCGAACAAGCAGTTCGAGAGTTTTTATTATCCCAATAAAAATCACGGTATTTATGGGGGGAATACACGCTTACATCTGTATCAACTGATGACTGATTTTTTGAAAAGGAAGCTATAAAAGTATTATTTCACACTATGAACGCGAGATGAGTGCAATGCCAAGAAGCGACTGTTTTAATAGTTACTTCTTGGTGTTTTGTCATAATGGCTATTATCCACCAACCTTACCCATCACTTAAAATTGTGGTAAAATTCTCTTTTGCCGATTAATGGGTACATCTAATAGGTAGTTGATATACACACCAAAGCTGTATTCAAGTAGGTCGTTGTCCAGATCGTAGTAAGGCTCTGCTCTAGCAGTAAGGTAGCATCTCGGTATCAGTTCAAAATCTTTAAGCCATCTAAAAATAAGGAGGTTTCTTTGTGGTTCGATTGTTCCTCCCATCCTTGCTTCCGAACTGTATAAGTCTCCACCAAGTAGATTAATAAAGTCGTTACCACGCCAGTAGCTCGTCATCCAGTCACCCCATTTCGTATGGAGAGTTCCATTAAGATAAAGTCCAGCACCTTGACTGAAGGTCAATGAATCACTATCTACTGTAAAAAGTAGTGCATAGTGTTCCATACTTAGTCCCTTTAAAAATCTTGCATTGGCATTAACGAGACGTGTTTGAAAGCCTAGTGCGTGATTTTGTGTAGTATAAATGGGTAGGTTACTCTGACTGCTTTGCTCACCGCGATGCAAGAGACTACTTTGTAAAATAAGTTTTGACTGAAAACGACTCTTCGGATTCATCAAATAGTGAAAGTACCAAGCTCCTTCAATTTCCTCTTGCTCATTACGGTTTCTTTGAATGGTTCTTCGCCAATTAGTCCAGACATCAGCCTTAAAGCGCTCACTTTTATATAAAAACTGTATACCTTGCTCTATTCTATCATCAATAACTCGCTCAAAGTCATACAGGGGTTCAATTAACCTATGTTGTAAGTTACCCTCCAAAGTACCGAACACTAGCCTGAAGTGCTTCTTTTGATATTTGAGTGTAAAGATTGGCTCCGTTTCTGCGAAAGTACTTTCACCAAAATCTTGCCTCATAAATAGCCCCGCCTCGATGAGTAAGTTAGGTGAAGGTTGGTAAGTAACTTTGGGTTGAAGTTGTTGCCCAAAGAGTGTGTAACCATCTGCAATGCCATCAAAGTACTCGTTATTTTTAAGGTAGCCAAGGTAGCCTAGTTGAAAACGTATCCGTCCCGTTTGACTGGAGTCTACCGAAATGGGCCACTCAAAGGCTTGGTTATTAAGTTGAGAGAAGACTTGTATATGTATAGTAATGAAGGTCAATAAGCAATAGACAGTCTTCATAGAAAAGCAGCTTTTGGTTGAATGGCAAATATATAATACCTAATGGAGAGATTTTATATAAATGTGTGTTTATTCCTCTTGATTACTGTATTTATAGTGAGCCAATGCTTTAATAGGTCATTGTAGTAGCAATTATTATATACCAAGAAGCCACTACATATTGTAGTGGCTTCTGACTTGATTTTTATAATGTAGTAATGCTATACTACTTGACGATGATCTTTCCTTTCATCACTCGTTGACTGGTATGAATATTATAGATGTACGTTCCTTCGGCAACTTTATTCCCTTGGTCGTTAGATAAGTCCCATTCGTTGGTGATGAAGCGTTTGCCTACAGGTTCGTTATTTTCTATTGTAGCTACCTTTCTACCTAAGAGATCAAAGATACTTATAACTTTTACTTGTTCATTTTCGGAAAGCTTATAAGAAATGCTCACTGATTCATCAGCAGGGTTCGGAGCAATGATGGCCTTGGTTGGGTCATTCGTTGTGGTCATTAATCTGTTATTGCCATCACAATCACTATCGTCTCTTATAGTACGACCTGTAGACTTTCTGTTACCAGACGACTTAAAGGGATACACCTTAAGGACAACAATCTCGTTATCGTAGTTGGCAGTAGTGCCGTTAATCGTGAATGTCAGTTGTACGGCAATACCACTAGGTGAGCTTGCTTTGACATCCCTAAAGGCTGTAATAGAATAAAAGTCTGTTGGTTCTTTATTATCAAAAACATAAGCTAACTTTATACTACTAAGTGTCATCCCTGCATAAGGATTAACGGAGTAGCTGATATTGGCAAATTGATAGTGAGAGAAACTACTTCCGTAAGGAGGGGGAGAATAGTCATCATCACACTCACATTCATTCCAGTGTGAATTCCAGAAACACCTTATTTCTTCATCATAATAGGGGTCAACGGTAGGTTTTGTATTGAGCGAAAACACGCCCCATTTGATATTATTTAAAGGCCTGTAGTAATCTGAAGGGCTGGAACCATTGCCAATGTATGTAAGCCCAAAATCTCTCGAAAAGACTGGAAGAGGAGAAGTAGTGATACTTCCTTTGAAGGATATGTTTCCCTCAAAGCTCATCGGCTGTCGTGGTAATGCTTTGTCTTTTCCACCTACAAAGGTTTTTACAAAACCTGCCAAACTGCTTACTGCTGCAAATATTTCAACAACCGCACGCCCATTAGTAAGGCCACCACTCACATAGCTATCTACTCTTGCTTTCCACCAAGGGTTTCTATCCGCTGCGGCTTCTTTAGAGGAAGCTTCTCCCCAAGCTTTGGTGAGCTTAAACAGATCTGAGAAGAATTTTGCTCCCTTACTGGCAGCATCTAAGATATCGACAGACTTTTTACTACCACCAGGATTAGCGTCTGATAACACTTCATCTATGGTAAACTCTGTAGAGCTAAGGTTCACATTACTTATATTGACGCCATAAACATCCAGCCTAAGTTGTGTACTTGAGCTTATATTCGGGTCATACCCAAAAAGTTGAAAATCGCCCCAGATCCAGCCGCCAAATCTATTGGCAGAGGTCAAAAATATTTCACTCTTTCCTTTATCGTAATCGTCTAAAGCTGTGTTCGTGGGATCACTAAAAGTAAGCACACCTCCTGTATAGCTCTGGCTCTTGAAGTAGAGTCTCATTTCAAATTGGTTGTAGCCCACATCTCGACTATTGTGTATCATTACCCTCAATATTCCCAGATACTTATTATAAAGCACAAAGAAGGGGAGTTCTGGTGCAGAAGTCTCTGTACCAAAGTCTTTATAGACAAGTACCCATCCATCTGCTGGTTCCATATCTTTTTCTGATACTGTATTGAGGGGATGTCCTTGTGTAAAAAAAGGAGTGTAGACATCTCGATAACCGATCCCATTATCGGTTTGGTAATGTACTCTTTGACTAGCGCTTGTTCTCCAGTCCCAACTAGGGTTTAGATTAGGGTCACTATCTGGCATGTAGCGCTGACCCAATCCAGCGTTTGTTTGTTCCTGCGCCTGTAAAATACACAGAGGCATTATTAGCAATAAAATAATAAATAATTGTTTCATGATGTTTAAGGTTTGTTGTTTAAATTGTACTAAAATTGAAAATATGTAGAAGTTCCTATATGTTGCTTATATAAAAATAGCATCATTTATTTATACATATAATGATTTTTATTCAGTATAATTGTCGATTATTTCATATGAAAGATAGTGTAATTTTGGAAAAACGATCCTATAGTTGATTTATAGAAAGATAGTTTACATATTTATTACATTCTATGACTTATCGACATATTTGTAAAAAAATTTACGTTTATTGGAATAATGACACTAAAAAGTAGAATATGAAAATAATACCCTCATTAGTATTTCTGTTGAGCCTTACGCTCAGTTATCTAGCCAAAGCGCAGGACAATAAGCAGGACGCAAGTGCCACTAAGGCAGCTTTGCTAGCCCAACAGCAGCTCGATGCTTATAACAATGGAGACATTGACGCTTTTCTAGTACCTTATGCCGAAACGGTGGAAGTCTATACGTTTCCTAACGAATTGAGCTATAAAGGAAAAGAAAAGATGCGACCACGCTATGCAAAATTCTTTGAGCAATATCCTGATCTTCACTGTGAGTTAGTCAATAGAATTGTACAAGGCAATACTGTGATCGACCACGAACGCATTCAAGGAATTCCTGGTAGGTCTCCTTTTGAAGCCATCGCTATCTATAAAATAGAAGATAATAAGATCGCTAAAGTATACTTTGTAAGATAGTGGTATAGGTTCTATCAAGAATAACTATCTAAGAAAAAAATGTTGTGTCATCACTCATTTTTTTAGACATATATTTACAATATAATAAGTTATATTTACGTTTGAGGGCTTTTAGTAAGCTTTAATACATAAAGTATTGTTGTGATTTTAATAGGTGAAATACGGTGTTTTTTAGCTGTTTTTCGTCTATATTTCTGTCAGGCTATATTTAAGGAGTGTTCTGTAATTACGCTACTCCTTGAAGTTACTGACTTATGAACTTACCTTTACAACAAAGAAGCGCTGAAATAAAAATACCTTCATCACAAGATATTTGGCGTTATAAAGAAGAAGGACTTATTGACTTTTCTTTGTATCAAGAAATTGCGCAAGCTTCCCTCTTAGACCTCGCAGGCGATCAAAAAACAGCTAAAAGGCTTTATCGAAGAGCACTTAAAAAAGCCGAAAAAAAGGAAGCATTTCAACTGGTAAGCTTTTTTGCAGATAAGCTAGGGTACTACGCCCTTAAAGAAGGCAACAAGGTGCGTTACACAGCTTATCGTCAACAAAAAATACATTATGATCATTTACAGGATCAGTATGGGAAAGCTTTTGATCTACATAGAGAGGTACAGTTTCTGATAAACGCTGATTACACACCTATTATTGCAGAAAGGCAACACATAGAAAGTGTACTTAAGAGGATAAAGGCACTATTTGGTCAGACTAACATCATAAAGATTCACCATCTTTACAGTAAGGTAGCTAGCCAGTATTGCCTTGCAGTGGGCGACTATAAATACCTTACAACAGTAGCACTGGCTACCAATCGCATGCTATCACTTACAGCAACGCCAAACGATCGTGCCTATTTTTGTCAACATAGCTTTTACTTACAAACAACTGCTTGCCTCTATCAGCGACAAGTGGAGAAAGGTCTCTCACTTTGTAAAAAGTATATGAAGACTTATCGATCTCGTCAAGAAAACCATTTTGCATTGATGCATAACTATTTCTTATTGGCGATGTATGGCAAAAACTACCTACTTGCGAGAACCGTATCCGATAAAGTAGCCCACCAAAAGGCCTTTATATATACCTCCGCACCTTTGAAAGAACGTTGGTGGTTGTGTAATGCATACCTTGCCTTGTATACAAAAACAAGCTTGCGTGCCAGAGAGGTACAGCAACAGGCATCGGTTGCTTCAATAAAAGACGAACAAACCTATCAAGTACATTTGCTTATTGTGACTAGCCTACTTTTTCTTAAAGAACAAAATTGGGAAAAAGCGACCTTTTACATAAATAAACTAGTCAAGTACGCACATAGGAAGCTGAAAGAGGTATATCATCAACGAACGAAGCACTTCATCACTATACTTGATACACTGATAAAAGCCGATTTCAACTATGAACAAGCAGCGCAAAGCAGCCAAGAAAGCATCAAGCAATTAAAGACAGTACCTATGCAGATACTACAAGAAATTGTTCCCTACGATCACTTAGTAGAGAAAGTATTTGAGTGGTACGAAAAAATATGTAGGTATAGCGAGGAAGATTAATTGCTACAGAAAACTAAATAAAGCCACATCTATATTGACAGTATGAAGCTGTTCTTCAGGTATATTTTCCATAAAAAAATGACATATAGTATAAAAAACTATTGTAATGCATTTATGTAATGTGCTATCGTTTAATCAGCAAGTGCATAAACCAAGTGAAATTGAAAGGATACTACCAAGAAATCGTTTCTGTATCGAGTGCTACTCATTATGTTCATACGCGTTAAGTGCTCGTTTTAACTTGTGTTGTAGACGAAGCTTTAAGCGCGATGGCTGCAATACGTGCATACTGTCACCATAACCAAGAATTTCCCTTTCTAACTCAAAATTAATCTTTACACAAATCATAATAATCACACTCCCATCTTCATTTGCTTGTACAATCTGCTGTGAATGGTGTAAGGGCTTCGTCGTTACATAGGGGGCGTTGTATTTATCAACGGCTATTACAACTTTCTCAGTAGGAGTATTGGTGTTAGTCACCCCTACAATGTCTCTATAATAATCGCTTGGGTGGAAATTACCATCTTCGGAGAAGGATTCCTCTGGTAATGCTTTACTAGTATGAATTCTATCGAGTGCTAGGGTCATGATAGTTGTTTCTTGGTTTCTTTTACCCAGCAGAAACCATCGGTTCTTGAATTCTTTCAATAAATAAGGGTGAAATAGAAAAGTAGAAGGAGCTTTGGCACGAAAAGATTGGTAGGTAATCTCTAAGACTGTTCGGTTTAGCACAGCTTGGTAAAGGGCATCTAGGTGGTTCAATCCCTTAAGTAGCTCGTTTTTCTCAAACTCAATGATGGGTCGCTGACTGTGTTGGTGAATATGTACCTTGTGTTGAAGCTTTTGTACTACCTCGCTCATATCTTGAAAATGTCGAAAACCACTGAACTGTTTCAAAATTTGTACTACCTCATCGAGCCGAGCAATATCTTGATTAGAAAGTGGAATATTGGTAATACTGTATTCTGGGTCTTCATAGGTGTAGTATTTCTTATCTACTACTATAATAGGTGCATTATAGCCTAGCTTGTCACTACGCATCATCTGAATATCCATTTGCACTGTACGTATACTTACTCCTTTGTCTATTCCTTCATATTCATAGAGCGCCTCTGAGCAGGCTTCCACCAGATCGGACAGGGTCCAGCGGCGGAAACGATTGCGTAAGCAGGTATCAATGGTCTTGTAGCGAATGAGAGCATTTCGATTAGCAGGCATTTTTATAATTATTTTTATTTATTAATAATCTGATTATGAGAAATTTAGATTACACTTAAAAAATATTTTCAAAAAAATAGTAAAAAAAATAAAACTACGCAAAAAGACTGCGTAGGTGTGCCCCAACTTTGAAACATCAAGACAATCAAAAGAAAGTAACTATGAAATTTAACACAGTAAAATCGAAAGCAAAAAAAATTAAAAACCATGCAGGTGGCGTAGCGTATACGATTTCCCCTGAATTAGAATTGTATACAGCCGTGGTTACTGCAAGCCTCGACAACAACACCTACGAAAATGCGGAAGCTAAAATGCAACGTATTTACGAGTTGTTATGGGAAGTAACGCCTGAATTCATCGCGCAATTGGCTATCTACACGAGAGAGCAAATGCACTTACGTAGTATTCCTATCGTGTTGGTGGTAGAGCTAGCTAAGCTAGCTTCTGGTAGTAACTTGGTAAGCCGTACGGTAAATAGAGTAGTAAAGCGTGCCGACGAGATCACAGAGCTATTGGCTTACTACCAGTGGTCGAACTTGCGCAAAGGAAACAAGAAGTTGAAAAAGCTTTCTAAGCAAATCCAGAAAGGACTAGCGATGGCGTTTAACCACTTCGATGAATACCAGTTTGCAAAATATAACCGCGCAGGGGAAGTACAGCTAAGAGATGCACTCTTCTTGGTACACCCTAAAGCAAAAGATGAGGCACAACAAGCGATCTTCGATAAAATCGCGAAAGAAACGCTGACAACCCCTTACACTTGGGAGGTAGCCCTTTCACAAGTAGGACAGCAAACGTTTGCCAATGCGCAACAAAAGGAGAAGGCGATCAGAGCGCAGTGGGAGGAATTGATCGATAGCGGTAAGTTAGGGTATATGGCCTTACTGCGTAACCTAAGAAATATCTTAGGAGCACACGTATCGCATGCCCACGCGCAAAAAGTAGCTGATACATTGGCAGACCCTGAAAAGGTACGTCGCTCAAAGCAGTTCCCTTTCCGTTTCTTAGCCGCTTATCGAGAAATCGCTAAATTAAAACTAAGCCGCATAGGACTTATTCTGACAGCCCTTGAAAAGGCCGTACAAGCAAGTATCCATAACGTAAAAGGTTTTGGCTTAGAAACACGCGTACTAATTGCTTCGGATGTGTCTGGTTCAATGTGTATGAATGTGTCTCAGAAAAGTGCCATTCAGTATTACGACATCGGTTTGGTGTTGAGTATGTTGATGAACTACCGTTGTAAAAACGTAATCACAGGTATTTTTGGTGATCGTTGGAAGCAAGTAAGCTTGCCACAGGGAAATGTGCTAGAAAATGTACAGAAGTTACGTAAAATGAACGGAAAAGTAGGCTATTCTACCAACGGACACCTTGTGATTACCGACTTGATTCGCTCCAAAACAGTAGTAGATAAAGTGATGTTTTTCACGGATGTACAAATGTGGAATAGCGGTATAGATGAGAAGGCTTTCCAGACAGAGTGGCTTACTTACAAAAGAGAGGTAGCGCCTGAAGCAAAGCTGTACTTATTCGATTTGGCAGGATACGGACAAGTGCCAATTCAACTTCTAAAGAATGAGGTACATTTGATCGCAGGTTGGTCTGATAAAATCTTCGATGTGTTAGCGGCAGTAGAAGAAGGAGAAGATGCGCTAGCGACCATTCATACAGTTGAACTGTAAATTACAATAAATAAAGTGGGCGAAAGCCCACGCAAAAGATAACCTAGCAGAGGATATCATCAAGTTCTTTGATTTTTTAAGTAACTATGAAAACACTAAAGAAGTGTCGTAGTGCAGTGTTACTTCGCTCAAAATGAATCGTCACTGTGCGTTTATTACCTTTTTTAGTTTCATGCTTACAAAAATATTAAAAGGTGTCGTAGGAAAGAGCTACTTCGCCTTGTACGCGGGAGGTGTCGGTTCGAATCCGGCTGCTGTTCGACAAAGGACAGTATAGTGTAAATAGGACAGCGCGCCAAACCGTGCTCTTACCGCTTGTTACCCTTTTAATTTTTAAAATCAATAAAAACACTGAGGGAGTGTCGTAGGGTAGTGTTACTTCGCTGTTAACGAAAAAAACCACACTATTCGCCCATTACCTTTCTCAGTTTTATACAAAGTCTCATTGAGATGAGGCGTTGAAACTTGCTTTTTTCGTATGATAAGCAAACTTATTGGTATAATGGTCTCATAGACCTTATGTAAAAGATTAAAAGTATGAGAGGTGTCGTAGAAAAGCGTTACTTCGATTTGGGTTCGAGAGATGCAGGTTCGAGTCCTGCAAGGCTAGGAATAGCCGATGGTGTAATCGGTAGCACGCTGATAGCATACGCTTTTCGCTTATTACCCTTTCATTTTTTATAAGATAGTTTCAAATGTTAAAGTTACTAAAGGAGTGTCGTAGAATAGTGTTACTTCGCTGTTAACGAAAACCCCACACTATTCGTCCGTTACCTCCTTTGGTTTTTTGAGGAGACGAGCATTAAGAATAAATAGAACACATAAGCTTAATAAGCAGACTAAAAAGAATTTACTAGAAGAAGTGCTTATAAAAAATATAGTTTTACAGTATGTAATCTATTAAAGCGCTACACTTCGTATTGAAATAAAAACTTCCCACTCTTTTATTTACTTTCAAACTATACAAGGCTTGTAGGAAATGGCTAGATGGCTTATCTTGTAAAGTAAGCCTACAAGAAATGCTGAAGATTACGGCCTTTGAGAAGTCATATGGTACCCGAAAGATACTAGAGATTCCGTCTCTTCACTTACCCACCCATATTTATTGGGTAAAAGGAAGTAATGGTGCAGGGAAGAGTACTTTGCTGAAATCGCTAGCAGGTCTTCTCTCTTTCAAAGGGGAGGTGATTTTAGAGGAGCGATACAACTTAAGAAAGAAGCCAAATGCTTACAGAAAGCTTATCAGTTTTTCAGAAGCAGAGCCGCATTACCCTCCTTTCTTGACTGGCCTAGATTTAATCAAGCTCTTTGCCTATACAAAAGGGACTTCTACCGACTCAGCAACCCCTTATTTAACAGACTTAGGAATGACAGATTATCTTCCAGAGGTGATCTCTACCTATTCAAGTGGGATGCTCAAAAAGCTATCTATTGTGTTGGCTTTTTTAGGCTCTCCCAAGATGATTTTACTGGACGAACCCATGAATACGTTGGATGAAGCTTCGAAGCATATTATCTACCAATGGATCGAGGAAAAATACTCTAAGAGCCAAGTAACTTTTTTGATTAGTTCTCATCAACCCTTAGTATTTACAAATCAACCTCCACCAGAAATATTATTGGTGGCACAGCAAACCGCCCAATTAGTTGACTATGCCCTTCACTAAAATTCTTATCAAAATTTTTGTACGAGGCTTTTACAAACGACACCTGGGGCTTCTGGTATTCTCTATTTGTACATTTCTATTGTATGGTTTCTTCATTGCACCTTTGAACCAAACACACTTAACTAAAGATGAAATCACTGCTTATAATCTCATAGTAGTGCTTACCCTACTGGAAAATCCCTTTATGTTGATCGTTTTCTATGTTATATTATTGGTATACGTGGTAAAGAGTGCCCAATATGTACTACAACAGTTAAAAGACAAACAAAATCTATTTTTACGATACAGTACTACTGCCTTGGGATATACTCGACAATGGCTTCATTGGAGTTTTGTGCAGTTACTCCTACTAATCCCTTTTTTAATTTATTGCATTTTCTCCTTTTTAGTAGGACTCACCTATGAATACTATGTAGCCTCTTTTGTGTTGGTAGCTTTTCCCCTACTTGTCATCGCTATTTGCGGCATTATTTATACTTGGCAGATCAATAAGCTTAGTTTAGGTGAAAAACAGGTGTTTTCGTTGGGTGTGTATCGATGGCGAAAACCAATTTATGGTATTTTCTTATACCATATAGGAGATCAATTAAAAATAGCGCTCCTAGTTACCAAGCTTGTGGTAGTGTTGGTATTTGTGGTGACCAACTTATTGGTTAGCTCAGAGGATGTTTTTGTTAGCAGCTATATCAAAGCACTGGGGATAGCTACGGCACACTCTTTTCTTATTTATCACTTACATCAATTTAAAATTAATTACTTAGGTTTGCTCAAGAATTTACCTGTTAGAAGAGTCTATATATTTTTTGTAATAGGTCTTACCTATTTGATTATTACGCTACCTGAACACCTTATATTATTATTGAACTTTGATTCAACTATTGAAGCACTAGGAGTAATACTTTTCGGAATTAGTATAGTGAGCCTGTATCAGGTTACTTTACTGAACAGTGGTATAACCCTGATAAAGTTTATAAAGATTATTTTCTTGCTGTATGTCTTTTACTTTTTTATGGTGTTCTTCCCTTATTGGTGGTTAGCAATACCACTAAACTTTCTAGTAGCTTATAGTCTGTTCTACAGAAAGTACTATCAATAAGCCCTCTTGTAAGATAAAATTTCGTTACGAAAAGAACAGTTTTACCCCTTGCGAGTTATGCATGTCAAGCATTAACCCCATAAGCATACAAAGGAATGCACAACAGACTACTCAACGCTTGGAACAAAATCATAACGAAGCTGAGCGACTGGCTTGACACTTTTTTAGTCAACCTACCAAATCTTATTATAGCTGCCATCGTTTTCGTTATTACGATACTTATTTCTAAATACATTAGTAAACTTGCCATAAAGCTACTAGAGAGAAGCAGCCTCCAGCAATCTATGAAAAACCTGATTGCCCGGCTCATCTCTATCGTCGTTATTCTTATTGGGCTCTTTTTAGTACTGGGCGTCCTCAATCTTAGCAAAGCGCTTAACACTATTTTAGCGGGTGCTGGGGTAGCAGGTTTGGCTGTAGGTTTGGCACTACAAGGGGCACTGGCCAATACCTATTCGGGCATTGTGCTTTCTTACATTGACCATATCAAGTATGGTGATTGGGTACAGAGCAACGACTTTGAAGGAGAAGTAGTGAATATTGATCTGAGAGCTGTTACTATTAAGCAACCTGACAATAACTTGGTGTACATTCCCAATAAATTGGTAGTAGAAAGCCCAATCAAAAACTACTCTACCACAGCACAATCACGAGTGATTTTACAATGTGGGGTCGCGTACGATTCCGATTTACGAGCGGTGAAAGAACTTGTGATTGACGTAATTGCCAAGGCTTTTGAAGCCATACAAGACCGTGAAGATATCCTCTTTTTATGGGAAGAGTTTGGAGATAGCTCCATTAACTTTCAAGTACGGTTCTGGATCAACTCCACTTCGGCCATTGAGGTGATGAAAGCCAAAAGCGAAGCTATTATGCTCGTGAAAGAAGCCTTTGACGAAAAAGACATTACAATTCCTTTCCCTATCAGAACATTGGATTTTCCTGAAGAATTTACATTAGGCAATCAAAATGGAGAGGCACAAAAGCAAAATAACCATGGGACTGACACTAGCGATTGATGTATATGGTACCCTGATCAATACATCGGGTGTTTACGATGAACTAGTAACGCTAGTAGGACAACAAGCCACTACATTTATGGAGACTTGGCGAAATAAGCAGCTAGAGTATAGCTTTCGGCGAGGACTGATGCAACAGTATCAACCCTTCTCAGTATGTACGGCGCAGGCCTTGGATTATTGCTGTAACAAATATGAAGTCATAATGAGTGAAGAGCAGAAAGAAATACTACTCAATACATATACACGTTTACCTGCCTTCAAAGATGTCAATAAAGGGCTTAGCCTCTTGAAAGAAGCTAACTACCAACTCTATGCTTTCTCTAATGGAAGTGAGGCAGCAGTAAAAACGCTCCTAAAAGGCGCGCAAATAGAGCAATACTTTATAGCGATAGTAAGTTTAGAAGCCATAAAAACTTTTAAACCTAATCCAGAAGGTTATCAGTACTTCAACGACAAGACCAGCACACAAAAAGAAAACACTTGGCTTATTTCCAGTAATGCTTTTGATGTGATAGGTGCGCAGGCATACGGAATGCAAAGTGCTTGGGTGCAACGCTCAAAAGAAGCCACTTTAGACCCTTGGGAAATAACACCTACCCTTACCGTTGAGAATCTAGAGGTATTAGCAGCAGCATTAAAGGAAGTAAAGTAGCAGTAGAGAGGTGTATAGCTTACTTTACGGTTTATAATCTGCCTTACTTTTTATATATTTAGAGAGTACCATATATTTTTAACCTATTGCCTATGAAGAAATTGAAACTAAAATTTAAAATAGACTGGAAAGCTAAGATAGCAGATCTTCTCATTGTTATCATAGGTATTACCTTGGCTTTTAGGCTAGATGCTTGGAACGAAGATCGTAAGGCACGTAAACAGCTCAATCACTACTTGAGTAGCTTCCAAGACGAAACACGTGAGAATATTAAAGTACTCAAGAAGGTGATTGCTATAGCCACTGTACGTAAGCAAGAGGTAGATACTTTGAGAGCACTTTTACGAAAACAAAGGTACGGGGATAGGAGGTTAGGGCTTCTATCATCAAAGCTTACCAATACGATCGACTACAGGCCTACGACAATTACGATCGAATATATTCAGGAATCAGACGGTTGGGGACTTATCAGAGACTTTCGGCTCAGGAAAAATATCATTGATGCCTACAATGCCTTAGAAGATTTAGAGAAAATGGAGCAAGGTACACAAGTATACATAAATAGCTTCGTGACGCCGTTTTTCTTCAATAATATCCGCTATAGTAATTTCTATCCTGTAAACGACAGAGAGTTTATAACAGACCATCGCTTTGAAAATGTGATTATCGGGTATCAGTTTAAACTGATATATCAGCTTCAAAACTATGCACTAGTGTTAGAACAATTACAGCGTTTAGAAAAAGATTTAAGAAATAAATAAGCGCTACTAAAAAAACATCTCATGAAAAGAATTTTAGCTTGCCTATTGATTTGTTGTGCTGCTCTAAAAGTAGGAGCGCAGGTGGATACCGTATACACAAAGCGCTACTTGGAGAGAAGTACAAAGTTCGCTTGGCTTACACTAGGTGGAGATATACTAGCCCTGCCCAATGGAGATACAGACTATCTGCAAGGAGAAAATCTTAGAAACACTACTTTTAGTAGCGGCTTTGTACCAAGAGTAACGATTGGAGGTGTACACTTCTGGGGCTATGCTGATTTTTATGTGACTTTCCCGCTAAGCTTTCTTACATTGCAATCAACACCTGATGATTTTCAAGAACTTGATATAAGGCAAGGTGTAGAAACAGGCTTTCGACTCTTTCCCGTAAAGCTACAACCCAAGCGGCTTAGTCCTTTTTTAGGAATAAGCTTTCGGTCGTCCTCTTACAGTCACGAGATAGAAGGCGACAACTACACTGAAGGAGCACCTCGCTACACACGGATGACGGTTCCTGTACAATTTGGCTTAGCCTACACCACAAATAAACTACATATTGCTGCATCGGCCTATTTACAATCTACTCGTAACTTTAAATACTACATCTCGCCAGAGCAAGAGGGAAATACTACGCTTAATCCAGTGACATTCAATGTAAGTGTACTCCGCTACTGGGATACCGATAGAGATTATCGTACTGAGAAGGCTTGGAGAAGTCTGAACAAGCGTCATGAAATACTGAAAAAAGAGAATCGTTTGAGTACTTGGTACATAGGCGTAGGGCCTTCTGCAGGTTTGCAGATGTCTCGTTCTTCTTTTCTCGAGCAGAACTATCCCTTTTTGGCAGATACCTACTCTAGTGGCTTAATGCCAGATATCACTTTCGGGCGTTTCTTTAATCGGCCCGATATGAACGTAGGCGTATCTTATAGAACCTTTGGCGATCGTATTAGAGGCTTTGACACCTCCATAAGAATGCGAAGGCATTCCTTTATGGTAGAAGCCTACAAAAATCTCTTCAACTGGCTGGGTTTTGTACCCTACGTAGGCGTAACAGGTGCTATAGAAAACCTCACCGTAGAGGTGAACGACCAAACGTACCAAGAAACCAAACCAGCACTTGGCTTTATTGCGGGATGGGATATTCGCGTGACAAAGACAGGGACAAGCTTATTACGTACCAATTTACGCTGGACACCCGACTTACACCTTTCAATAGAAGGCGATCGTATGATGTTCGATCATCTTGAATTTAACTTTATACAGTGGGTGCAGTTTTTAGGAAGAGGAAAAGTCTATAAAAAATACAGTAAGTAATGCATCAATACGCATAAAAAAATCCACTTTGTAAAAAGTGGATTTCGTCTATCTGTATCTTACTATCTACTTGGCCTTCTCGTACAACTCAGCTACTTTACTCCAGTTAACAATATTGAAGAAAGCACTGATGTAATCAGGACGGCGGTTTTGGTAGTTTAAGTAATAGGCGTGCTCCCATACATCCAAACCTAAAATAGGGGTGCCTTTTACCTCTGCGATATCCATAAGCGGATTATCTTGGTTAGGAGTAGAGGTCACGTCAACGGCGCCACCATCTGTAACGATGAGCCAAGCCCAGCCTGAACCAAAGCGAGTGGCTGCCGCTTCGCTGAACTTTTCCTTAAAGCCATCATACGAACCAAATTTACTATTGATCGCTTCCAATAAAGCACCTGTAGGCTCACCGCCACCATTAGGAGAGAGTACCTCCCAAAAAAGACTATGATTGTAGTGCCCACCACCATTGTTTCTCACTTTGGTGCTATGGTTGCTTACATTTTTTAAGATATCTTCTATACTAGCATTGGCAAGGTCTGAACCTTCTACGGCATCATTCAATTTCTTCACGTAGCCAGCATGGTGCTTACCGTAATGAATGTTCATCGTTTTCTGATCAATATGAGGTTCTAAAGCGTTTTCCGCATAAGGAAGCGGATTCTGAGAAAATGCCATAATCTGAATGTTGTTTAAAACGTGAAAAAAATGTTTTACCATAATAAACTGTATCCAACGTAAACTGTTCAGGTATTACTTAGTTTCTCAAGGATTTGAAGAACTTTTGAAGAAGCTGCTGGCAAGGCTCCGCCAGAATGCCTTTCACGACTTTTGTTTTCGGATGCAAAATGGGAGCTGCCTTACTCGAAAAACCTCGATCGGGATCGTCTGCTGCATACACAAGTGTCCCTATCTGCGCCCAGTACAGTGCTCCAGCGCACATTGTACAGGGCTCTAAGGTTACGTACATCGTACACTTCTTCAGGTATTTGGCGCCTAGAAAATGAGTGGCGGCGGTAATGGCGAGTATTTCTGCGTGGGCGGTTACATCTTTAAGCTGTTCTGTTTGGTTGTGCGTTTTAGCAATGAGCTGACCATCTGCCACCACAACGGCTCCAACGGGAATCTCCTTATTCTGTCCAGCGATAAGTGCTTGCTGATAAGCAATATTCATAAAATACTCGTGGGTGAGCAAGTGAGACTTCATACTAGGGAACGGGTTGTAAACGAAAGCTAAAATACAAAAGACGTCCCGAACGCCTTACTAATAAGTTGACTTTCTGCCCTACTTTTTTATCGATCATGTTATAAATTTGCCCTATTCTAAGTTTACGCGCCATTGTATTGTTAATGGCTACCAACTCATCTCCTTTTTCCAAACCTACTTGTTGGGCGATGCTATTGGGGTATACTCTCGCGATTTTATACATTTTGTAGCTAGGGGCTATGGCGACTAACTCTATCCCTGACAAGGCATACTGAAAAGGTAGTTTGTATTTTTTATTAGGGCGAAGCCATACCTTTCCATTAAGGTAGTCGAAGGTAAGACGAAAACGACTTAGAATACCTGCCCCAAGAATACCATCTCTATTGAGATCGACACGGTATAGTTTTTCGTCTTTAACGCTATCTGGGAAAGAAGTAATCACTCCCTGCCATCCAAAGGTACCTAGTTCAAAGTAAGGTAAGCGTCCTACTTCTCCTAAAATTTCGCCCGTAAGGGTAGTACCTATTTTTTTACCTTTATATGTACTAGGAATAAAATCCTTCACCTTTTTTCTTTTTTCGATAGATAAGCTGAAGCCAGCGCCTGTATCTACAAGTAAATTTACTGTTCTCTGTAGTGTATCTTGCTCGTTATATTTGTAGAGCGTTGCCTTTACATAAGGCTTGTTTTGCGCCAATGTGATAGGAATGGAAGAGAGTTTTTTTAGTCGCCTTTTACGTTTATAAAACTTTTTTGGTGTATAGCAATAAAGTAGTTTTTGTTCGTAGTCGATGGTGATGACAAGGTTTCTGAAAAATTCATACCCTACGATGCCGTGTACCTTGATACCTGCATAATAGGAAATGTAAGGAAGGTCTTTTTCTAAAAAAATAATAGTTTGTTGCTCAAATGCGAGTTTATCTATGTAAGCATTTAAAAAAGGAATTGCTTGCCCTTTTACAACCAAGTCTTTGATGGCCCCTTGGATATTGACATTACGGTAGTCATCATTCAACGCCAATTGATTTCTCAAGGTAGTGTCTAAAATAATAGTAGGGTTTACGCCTGTATCCACTACAAAATTAAGCGTATCGGTTATGTACGCTCCATTGGTTACAATGGCAGGAACCACAATGAGATTATTATGCATCTCAAAGGGAATTTTGTGGAAATTTATATGACGAGAGGTAAAATGAAAGCCTAAACGTGTCGCATTACTCTGCGCTAACAGACAGGCACAAATACTCAAGTATACGACGAGGGTGGTAAAAATTCTTAATACCATAGCGTATATTTCAGAGAGTGAACAATTGTATTAGGTTCGTTGTAAGCAGCTACAGCCGCATTTATCTGTAGAATATACAAATAAATAAACAGATATAACAATACTAGTGTGAATTAAAGTGCTGTAAACTTTATGTTCTACTTGCTTGTTCTATGTGAGAGATAAATCGTATTGTGCATTTTAAAGTTGAAAAATTATTTTTAATCAAACACTTTCCGAAAAGATGAAAATAGGCATTGTGTGTTACCCTACCTTCGGCGGAAGCGGGGTAGTAGCTACCGAACTCGGTAAGGCATTAGCCAAAAAAGGCCATGAAATACACTTCATCACCTATACACAGCCTGCACGCCTCGATTTTTTCAGTGAAAATCTTTTCTACCACGAGGTGAAAGTCGCTAGCTATCCACTTTTTGATTATCCTCCTTACGAGTTAGCATTGGCTAGTAAAATGGTAGATGTAGCACAAAGCGTAAAACTAGACCTCCTTCATGTACATTATGCCATTCCGCATGCTTCTGCTGCTTTTATGGCCAAGCAGATACTCGCTACCAAGCACATTACGATGCCGATTATTACCACCTTACACGGTACAGATATTACTTTAGTAGGCAAAGACCCTTCTTACGAGCCAGTCGTTACTTTCAGTATCAATCAATCGGATGGTATTACGTCTGTCTCAGAAGATTTACGCAAAGATACCTATAGCCAATTTGAGATCAAGAAGGAGATAGAGGTAATCCCTAACTTTATTGACTTGCAACGCTTCAAAAAGCAGAAAAAAGACCACTTCAAGAAGGTGATCTGTCCCGATAATGAAAAGCTACTGGTGCATACTTCCAATTTTCGTAAGGTAAAACGCATCCAAGATATCGTAGCAGTATTCGCACAAGTAAAAGAAATCATTCCAGCAAAACTACTATTGGTGGGAGATGGCCCAGAGCGTGTAAAGATAGAGCAACTTTGTAAAGACCTCGAGGTAGAAAAGTGTGTACACTTCTTAGGAAAGTTAGACGCTATTGAGGAGGTACTCTCCGTAGCTGATATATTTATGATGCCTTCTGAAAAAGAGAGTTTTGGCTTAGCTGCTTTAGAGGCCATGGCCTGCGAGGTACCCGTAATCTCTTCTAATACTGGTGGACTCCCCGAATTGAACATTCACGGCGTAACAGGCTTTCTAAGCGATGTAGGCGACGTAGAAGATATGGTGAAAAATACCCTTACAATCCTGAAAGACGAAAACCTACCAAAGTTTAGAGCCAATGCCCTCGCCAGAGCGAAGGAGTTTGATATTTCTAACATTCTTCCCCTCTACGAAAACTACTACAAGCGTATTTCTGAGCAGGTAAAAGGTACTTTGAAGGTGTAGGCTTTAGTTGGTTGCTGATACAGTATTATGTTATGATTATTCGTTTAGCTTTTTCCAGTATACAATTTTATCTTCCCCTTTTTGATAGAACTCTCTAATAGTTGCTTCTCTTGTATACCCAAGGTTATCATAGAATCTTCTAGTCAAGGTAAAGCTTGGTAAGCTAGAAGTCTCTACAATTAATATTCTGGCACCTTTTTCCCGTAATAGTGTTTCAAAATATGTCATTATTTCTGCCCCTAAACCTTGCCCTTGAAAGTTTTTATGGACGGCAATTAGATAGAGATTGTACGTACCTTCGGTCATTTTTTCAGGGGCACAATATGCCACAGCAATTGGCTTATTATTCTTTTCTCTTGTTATCCAGATCTCTTCTGAGTGAAGGTTATTAAAGTAATGCTCTGTCATTTCATTGAGGAGCTCAGAAGGAAACAATTCATTGGAGTCAATTACTGCTCTCAAAGCGGGGAAATCATTTTGCGTTATTGGTCTCATGCTTTTTAATTTATTACACAAAGTTATTCAATACGTCGCGGTATTTCTTGTAAGATTCTGCTTTTGTACGTTCTTACAGGGCTAGAGCCGATAAACGATTTATAAGATTTATTGAAATGAGGTTGGTCATAAAAGCCATTAGAAAGGAAAGCATCTAGAAGTTCTTCTTTTCTATTTAGATAATCATCAATGGAATGTTTTAACCTGCACCAAACCAAATACTTTTTTAGTGATAAGCCTGTATTTTGCTTAAATAAATGAGAAAGTCTACTGTCAGAAAGAGGAATGATTTTTTTTATTTCTTCCTTTAGGTCAAAGTAGTTTACTATGATCTTATTAAGGAGGGCGATTGTCTGCTGTATTCTAGGGTCGTTTTGACTTTGAAGCTTGCCTTATGTAATAGCAGAAATGATGTCTTTAAGCATCGACTTACTATAACTATTTTCTGATAGGTATAGACCATCTATTATCTTAAGATTTCTATCCGAAAAATAGTTTCTTAGAAATGTGTCATGATACTCAACGAGAAGAAAAGTAGTTTTGGATGCTGTTAAGGAAACCTTATGTGCTACATTTGAATCAATGATAGCAAATTTCAGCTTTGCAAAACTTTTGCTTTTAATTGATAAGGTAAATGTCCCTGTTTCTGCTAAAATAATTTCCATAGCCGGATGCTCATGAAAATCTGAAGTAAAGCTATCGATTTCTGTTAAGTAAATACCCTTTCTTATGTCAAATTTAAGAATATTCATGTTTCAGCAAAGGATTTCAGGAGTGTACGAAATAGACAGTTAGTATAGGCATAATCTCATTGCTTAGGAAGGATTATTAAATGTTGTAATGTTAGTGACTCATTTATCGTCTTTTCAAGTTGAGAAAGCCTTATGTTTTCGTAAAGCGTTTTTTATTATTTCATTTTTCGATATTTCATTGGTAATATCTTTCGCCCAGGTCTGATAAGTTAATTTAGATGGATGAACGCCATCACTGAAAAAGTCTTCTTTCTCTACATTCAATTGAAACTTATCTACCCATCCTTTCAAGGTTATTTTTTCTCCAAAGTAAAATGTATGCTTGTAGTCGTTAACAGCTTTTTGTAATTCTTTTCCTAAAATTTCAACGAGATTGCCAACTGTAAACTTTATTAAGGGTGTAAACGCAGGAAATTCTTTAATGGGGGGCATATTACAAAAAATAACTATCGCTTTAGGAAATATCGAGTTGATAGATTCTATTAATGAACGAATTTGAGCTTTCCATTTTGAAGGTTGATTTAGTGTAAAGGCATCGTTGCCGCCTAAGCCAATAACGATTAAGTCAACTTGCTTCTCAGTAATTTTTGGAATGAGTTCCTTTTCTACGCTTCGTGCTGTATATCCACTTCGAGCATATACTTTCCAAGTAATATTTATGTTAAGTAACTTTGATAGCTCACTAGCGAATGTCCCCGTAAATCCTTCTTTGTGTGTCTCAACTCCAACTCCTGCAATCGTACTTTCGCCCAGGAAAACAACCTTTATTGTACTTTCTGATTTCTCATTCGATCGACATTTTCCCTGTATTTCTTTAGCCTCTGGTAGTTGAGGTACGCTCGCTCGAATCCTTCTTCCTTGATAGTACATTAAAGGAAGCAGTGGAATAGAAAAAATAACGCCTAATAAATACCTTATATTCATAAGTGCTTTGTTAATCCTCTCTTAAGGCTATTGCCAGGCTAACCTTTGCTAGGTATTGCTTTTCAATTTAACTCCATGGCTAAGCTCTCCCACAATGTACCCTTTAGTTTTCTCGAAAAACAGCCTGTATGTCTAATTTTGAGTAAGTTTATATCTTTTGATTTAATTTTCTCGACTTCAATTTGAATTGACTTGAGAGGAATGTTGATATTGCCACAGTAAATTTTCTTTATTGACTTTCCAAAATCACACTTCATATATGCCTTATTGAACCACCATTTCCTCAACTGCATAGCCACTCTTTTTGGAAGGTTATTTCCCCAATTGATTTTTTTGTATTTACATAACTATAAAATAAAACGTGTAAAGGAATCATAAACCACCAAATGGGTGGTATCGTCCATTTATAACGATTGGAAAAATCCTTCCAGTATCCAGTCGAGGACGCTACCAAGTATAATTTATCGATTAGATAATTATTTTCCAAAGTCAGGGTATTTTTCATTTATCCAGTCGAGGACGCTTACCATATCAATTTGTTCCCAACCTTGTGGCTTAGTCTTAAAACCTCGTAGTTTTCTTGGTTTTGATGCTCCTATTCTGTGATAATCGAAAGTAATAACAGTAAAACCTTGTTTAGATAAGTAGCGAGCAAAATGAAAATAGACTTTCTGTGGAATACCTGTACCACAGTTGATTTGTATGATTTTTCTATTTGAACGACTAGGCTCAAACAAATTGGCAGATAATTCGAAGCCGTCTTTTGTTATAATTTTACTTTTTTTACATTCAGCTATCTTTAGTAGTGCTAGTGTTTGTACACTGGTTTATCCAACATTTTCATAGTTCAAATACCAATGGATTCCGATAAAGTAGCGAGTGTTGAATTCGCTGAAGTTCCTGTAAGGTCCATTGTTACTTGTCCGCCGACTTTAAGCTTTTCAAATACCTCTTTCTGTTTCAATCGGTCGCTGAAGTTTATACTCATCGCAATATTGTCACCTACATTCGTTTTTCGTCCATCAAATCCGTCTGATACGAAGAAATGAATTTGGTCAGCCTCAAACTCTGCGTGGGCAATTTTGTTCTTAAATTCTTTGGAAACATCATATTTCGTTTCATAATACCTTTGTTGGAAAGTGATCTGTCCCTCGAAGCACTCTTTGTAAAATTCTAATGCTTTTTCGCATTGCTCATAGATTATCAAGTATGGAATTAATTTTTTCATTTCTTATTCTTTAATAGTTTTGTATATAGGTTCAGGCGCTTTCCTCTTACTTTATCGGTTTTTAAAGCTACCCTATAACAATTACTAAACTGTAGTTACTTATTCCTTGTGTTCAAAGGCTGCTGTCATTTTCTCCACAAATATGCGCTACCTTTTACCAATCCGTATTTATGTCCATTTTGGTTTCTTCAGTCAGTACTTGCTTCACTAATTCATCTAAATTGTTAGTGATTATTATGTAGGTAGGTTCTTATTCTTCGTAGCAACTTTCGAATAAATTAACTTGGCTTCCTTTGATGCCTAAGAATGAGGTTAAATCATTTAAACGTTTATCATAAAATTGCGACCAGTCTATTTTATGCTCCTCAAATTCTCTTTGAAACTTACTAAAAACAAAGTTAAAATCTCCCATTTCATTTAGCAGCAATTCTCCTGCTTTATATACGACACCTTGGTAGCTATTTACATCTCCGTGTTCATATTCCTCAATTAATACGATTGGTTCTTTTGGATGCTTTTCACTAAGCGAAATCAGTTTACTAACTAGCGCTAAGTTATCTTTTTTAAACTCATCGAAATCTGTCGGGTTTTCATACTTTAAATGAAGATCAAAAACCGCAACGCCTTCATATAGACTAGCCATATTTTCGATTTTGATGCCTGTCCATAAGCCTTCAAGTGATTTTTTTATCTCACTATTTAATGATGGTATAAATATGCCAAGATAACTCGATGCCATAATATTCGTATGATTTTCCTAATAGCTATAAAAGTATTTACCGAAGGTTTTTAGTGTTGCCCTTTATTAGCTTTCATTCTACAAGGCAGTCCTATACTTTCTCAAAATAGATTCCAGTTGAATGACCATTTAGCAGCAAATAAAGCAACTAATACATAAAATTCAGCCCTGAAATTTTTATTACAATGCCTTCTTATTTTATGCCAATCCTCTTTTCAACTTCATCACTTACTGGATAGACTTTTTCGTTGGGGAGTAGCCGCTTGGCTTCTTTATGCTTTCCATCCTTTCTCAATTGGTTGATCTTTTTTGTGAGAGGTGTCATATCAACTATTTCCTCGATCCACTCATTATTATATTCCTCAATTAAAAAGCGGCTTATGCCTACTTGAATGGAACGAACTTCTAGCTTTCCACCCCTTAAGGTTCGCTCAGGATCCCATTGTATATGCACTTTCGCCTCATTGAACTTTTCTTCCCAAACTGACGCACTTGCATAAACATCTTTATCTGGATGAGTGAGTATACCAAGCGACAAGGCCTTTTCCCAACCTTCTCTTTTTATTTTAATTCCTAAAATAAATTCTTGATTTGACTTATTTGCCCAGTTGCTTCTCTCCATCAACCACAAATACGAAGGTTTAATCCACGTCATGCGATTGAAGGAAAAAGGCTTCTCAAACTTATTATTCTTGATGGCTGGTAGTGCAATATTTTTATTGTATGCTTGGTAAACGGTAATCGTTTTATTATCGTACGCTGCTCTTATTTCTTGGTACCTCATTATAATGTGTAATACTAAATATCTTATGGCTTAATTTATTTCAATGTAAAGATAAAGTTAATTAGAATAGGAGTGTTGACTAAAGAGCAACATTACGATAAAAAAGTAGCTATTCTGTACGTATTCCCTAATGTAGAACCAACCTTAGACAAACATCTCCCTACCTCATTTCTCATAGATATTTACAAAAGTTATATAAACGGCTTGCCTATCAAAAATATTAATCGTAATATTACGATGTATGGGATTGACCAAAACAGAAATATTTACCAAAGAGCAAAATCACTTAGCCAATATCGCTAAAGTACTAGGGCATCCTGCTCGAATCGCTATTTTACAGCATTTATTAGCCATTGATCGTTGTGTATGTGGTGACCTAGTAGAGGTAATAGGGCTGGCACAGCCTACTATCTCACAACATTTAAAAGAGCTGAAGCGTATCGGTCTTGTACAAGGAAATATAGAAGGCACAAGCGTGTGTTATTGTATCAATAAAACAGTCTGGCAGCAAGTAGCCCAAACACTAACAGCACTCTTTGCACAGCTTGAAGTATCAGGAAAAGATTGTTGTTAAATTTTTTATAATTATTGATCGTTAAATTGCAATAAAGCGATAAATGTACATTCGCTTGAAAACAAGTATAATATGACCATTAACCAAGTAATCGAAACGTATGAGCCAGTGCTACTGGGCTTTGTGCAAAAGCGTATACAAGACCAAGAGATAGCCAAAGACCTTCATCAAGAAATTTTAATTAAGATTTTTACACATTACGCATCACTCAAAAATGAAGACCAGCTCAAGTCTTGGGTATATCGTATAGCACACAATACAATCATAGACTATTACAGGCAGCAAGATTTTACGTTTTCTACTTTATCAGAGCAGGCTGTAGCCGTCGAGGAAGAAAATCCTTTTGCTGCAGAAGAAACTTTGCTTATTTGTCTCGAACCATTCCTACAGCAACTGAAACCTCATCATCAACAAGCATTGGCATTGGTAGATCTGGGCAATTACTCTCAGAAAGCACTAGCCCAAAAAATGAATATGAGCTACTCGGGTGCGAAATCTACTGTACAACGCGCCAGACAGCAACTGAGGAAAGTTTTTGACCAGTGTTGTAAAATAGAAGCTGATAGGTATGGTAATATCCTTTCTATTACACCTCATACAAGCAAAAAATGTTCTTGAAACGTGCGTCTTTTTTCTGAGGGAGCGTCTTTAAAGTAAACATCAAAATTTATTAATCATGAGTAATCTAAAAGATAAGATCAAAGAAACATATGCTGCCGTTGTTAATGAGGAAAATGATACAACGAATTGTTGTACACCTTCACAAGACTTCGTAACAAGCTGCTGTGGTCCCAATGCAGAAGTCACAGGTTTTAGCGAGGATTATAGCCAATTACCAGGTTATCAAGCAGAAGCTGACTATGGGTTAGGTTGTGGCATACCTGTAGCCATAGCAGGTATAGCACAAGACCATACTGTACTCGATTTAGGTGCAGGAGCAGGGAATGATGTATTTGTAGCGCGCTCGTTGGTAGGAGCAGGCGGTAAAGTAATTGGCGTTGATATGACGCCCGCTATGATCGAGAAGGCCAACGCCAACAAGCAGAAGTTAGGGTACGAGAATGTAGAATTCATCCTAGCTGACATCGAAAATCTTCCGTTAGTAGAGAATAGTATCGATGTAGTGATCAGTAATTGTGTTTTAAACCTTGTTTCAGATAAGCTGGCCACTTACCAAGGTATTCATAAGGTACTAAAGCCTTCGGGGCATTTCTGTATTTCAGATATTGTAGTTTCTGGCCCACTCACTAGTAAGATGAATGAGATTGTTGAGTTGTACGCGGGCTGCATTGCAGGCGCTATGGTAAAAGTAGACTACTTGGCTACTATCGAAAAGGCAGGCTTCAAAGATGCGACCGTAGAGAAAGAAAAAACTGTGTATTTACCAGATGACTTCTTGTTACAGTACCTCAACGCAGCAGAACTTAGGGAGTTTCGTAATTCCAATGTACAAATTCTGAGCGTGACTGTGAAAGGAGTAAAATAGTAGGCTTAAAAGCTAAAGTGACCGTACGTTAGGCATTTGGAGGGTGTAGTCACAAAAAGCTGCACTCTCTTTTTTATTATCAGATATCGGAAGCATTATATCTTGTAAGTATAAATATTAAAATTGATTCGTCTCTTTGTATGTAAAGCGAAACAAATGAAGCCGATACAATTATATACTCAAAAAAACGCCTTACCCAACGACCTCAAAGTTGAGGTAAATGACTTTATCGACTTCTTACTGACCAAGAGAAAAAAAGAACTTGAAAAAAAGAAACCAAAATTTAGATGTGTAAAAGGACAGATTTATATCTCTCCTGATTTCGATGAACCGCTTGATGATTTTTCTGTTTAATGCATTAAATAGTCTAGCGTCTACCTCCTCTTTTCCACTACTGAACCCTAGCATACTTGTTATATTTTGATATATTTGTAGCATTTCGATATTTTATGTAGAGAAATATGCAAATTACAAAAGAGATATTAGAGAACATAGCACACCTAGCACGATTGGAATTTGATGAGGGAGCTGAAAAAGACATGTTGGCCGATCTAAACAAAATTTTAGATTGGATGGAAAAACTCAACGAAGTTAATACTGATGAGGTAACACCCCTCATTCATATCTCTGCAGAGCGAAACGTGCTTCGCGAAGACGAGGTACAACCTTCACTTTCTCACGAAAAAGGACTTTTAAACGCACCTGATAAGGATGCCAACTACTTTAGAGTACCTAAAGTAATAGAATAGACCTTTGCTTCGTTGTACTATTAAGCCTGCTAAAACATAACGATATGCTCCTTTTTTGGAAAAACTGGAATAAACAAGACCCTAAAAAACTATATGCCCTCTTTACAGGGCTTTTTTTTCTAGTAGTACTTACCTTCCTTATCGTCTATGCGTTGGGAGATCGCTGGGCACTCACTTGGGAGAGGGAGCCCATTTTAGAAAATACACTTTTCCCTATAGAAGATATACAGAAAGGAATCTTTAACATTACCCTAAGTCTAGACGTCTATTTCGTACAGGAAAAGTTTATGAACAACGACATCACTATTCAGACAATCCCTGCGCAAATATGGTTGGGACTATTTGTAATGGTATGGAGTTGGCTACTGGCGCAAATCACTTACCTGAAGCGTTGGCTGTACCTAGCGGCTGTCACGATTGTTATGGTTACCGTCGTCACCTTCCGTATAGATATGTTGTTGGTATATGGCGATTATTCAAAGTGGTGGGTAGGAGGAATGATTGCGCTCAATGTATTGATGAGCTACTTTTTCTTTGCCTTTAACAAACAAGTATCCTTATTGATAAGGTGGCTTGCTTTCTTAGTTGCCAACTTGGCACTGGGTGTGTTTTTGATAGAGGGTGCTCAAGTAGCAGCGCCTAGCTTACTACTTGCCAACTATGGCATGGTAGTACCCTTTCTACTTTCTCTCTTTTTTATTATCATTGTCTCTAACGAGATTCCTCACCTATTCCTTTATTTAGTAGCGCGATCCCCCTCTGCTAGTGCAAGAAGCAGCCTGAAGCACTTCACATTGATTACCCTCATTTATTTAGCCAATCTGCTGCTATTATTCCTTAGAAATGCTAAAATACTAGAATTAGACATTCTTTATATCGACGATCTGTGGATTTTACCTATCTCTGCCATTATAGGGCTTTGGGGTGTACAGAAAAATGCGTTTTTTGAGAAACACGTACCTTTTAAACCGATAGGAGCAGGACTTTACATAGGGCTAGCTGTACTTACTTTCTCTTGTATTGGCTATGCCTCAGCCACGATGAATACCCCTATTATACAGGTCTACAAAGACATGGTTGTGTATACCCATTTGGCTTGGGGGCTGGCCTTCTTAATATATGTGCTCACTAATTTTTACAACTATAAAGAGCAACAACCTATTTATGAAGTTACCTTCACCCATCAAGATGACAAACGTATGCCGCTTTACATCTCTAAAGGGATGGGTTATTTAATCTTTACGATTATTCTGATGCAGGTAGATGTATTTCCCTATCGGCAAACAGTGTCAGGTTATTACAATCATGTAGCAGATGTACATTATGTAAATGGAGAAGAGGTACTTGCTGAGTTGTATTATGCCAAAGCAGCGCGTTATGATCTGTACAATAATAGAACGCAGTTTGCTTTAGCAAAACTTGCTAACGAGCGAAAAAAGCCACTTGAAGCAGTAACAGCTTACGAGGCCATCACTTTTAGAGATCAAACACCACAAGCCTACGTTAATTTAAGTAATAAGTTATCAGAAGTAGACATCGTTTTAGAGGCTATTTATGCTTTAAAAAATGGCTTGAGGAAATTTCCTAATAATGAAGCCATTAACAATAACTTAGCACTCTATTACTTCAGTATTAATGTTCCAGACTCTGCTTTCTACCATTTAGCCCGTGTAGATAACGAGCGGCTCGCTCAAATCAATAAAACCTCTTTTTGGGCTAAAACTACTTTACCCGATTCACTACCCTTGCAGTACCAAGCAGCAGAAGAACTGAGCGTACATATTAATCAGTATGCTATTTTCAATACAAATCGGAAGCGTACTCCTAATAAGTTGGCTACAGCCTTGCTTCCTGAGAAAGAGAAGATAGACACAATCAACTGGCAAATAGCCGCTTATTTGTACAACTACACTCTCAATCAAAAAGCAACAGGCGATAGTAGCGCATTGGCTTACATAAATCCTATACTAGAAGAGGAACGCAATGCGCCTTTCTCCGAGTATTTGTTACTCGCAAAGGCTTGTTATTATTACTACAACCAAGAAGTTTCCAAGGCCTTAGACCTACTTATTTCTGTAAGAGGGTTATCACCTGAGTTATTCAATTATGTTTTAGGCGTTTGGCTTATAGAAGCAGGAGACACAGAAAAAGCCATAGAGTTTCTCAAAAGAGCCACTTTTTTGGGAGATACAGCCGCCTACTACGCGCTAGCCATCGCACTTTTAGAAGATGGACAATGGGATGAAGCCCTAGAAAACTGGAATACTATACTGAATGATCCAGAAGCAACCCTACTTATGAAGCGAAAAGCAGTAGAAATACAACGTATTAATGAAGCGACAGAAGAAACCATCACACGACTAAGCGACTTGGAGAAATATGGCTTCATCTATTATGGTCGTCATACCAGTGTTGAGAGCGCCAAGAAAATAATCAACAGCATAGAAGAAGCCCCTTATCAAGTAGCAGCCGTTGCTAGTTTGATGCAGCAAGTACTCGATACCGATGAGTGGGAGCAAGCAGAAGTATTGTATGATGCCTTACCAAAGACAGCAAAAGTCCCTCTGTGGATTCAATCACAAGTGAGTGTGGCGTATCTAGAACTTTTGTTACGAAAAAGAGATTATAATACTATCCTGAGTAATATAGCGCAAGCACCTTTGGTAGGTTTTCAGGAAAATTACCGAAACTTTTACAGAGGAGCAGCATTGGTAGGGTTAGGGAAAATCCAAGAGGCGGAAAACCTACTAAATGTAGCTGTGAAGTCTTTGCCGTTTGAGGAAGAGGTGTATATTCAACAGGCAAAATTATATAATCAGCAAAAGGCGTATCAGAAAGCCTATACTACCTTGGTGACAGGGGTAGGTTTTATACCCGAGGCAGCGGATCTTTGGAAAGCTTATGCATATCAGTGTCTACAAGTAAGACTACTCTCTTATGCCGAAGATGCACAGAATAAACTGAAAACGCTACTGAGTGATGCTGAGTATGGAAAGTTCGAACAAGACTTTGTAGAGGAGAAGCAAAAAGTAGAAGAAGCCATTTATAGTTTTGGGACAAACCAATAACGAACTTTACAATATCTTGATATGAAAAAGGTCATCATAGAAACCAGCCATATTGCTCGTGAATACCGTATGGGGAGCGAGCTTGTAAAGGCACTTAAAGACATTAGTATACAAGTGAGAGAAGGGGAGTACGTAGCCTTTATGGGACCATCTGGCTCTGGTAAATCTACGCTTATGAACATTATAGGGTGCTTAGATACCCCTACTAGAGGAAAGTATGTTCTCAATCAAAATGATGTAAGTGACTTAGAAGAAAATGAACTGGCTGAGATTAGGAACAAAGAGATAGGTTTTATCTTCCAAACATTCAATCTTTTACCTCGTTCTAGTGCGTTGGATAATGTAGCCTTACCCCTTATTTACGCAGGCATATCTAAAACTACACGCACAGAAAGAGCCATGGAGGCCTTACGAAATGTGGGATTGGACAACAGAGCGCATCATAAACCCAATGAACTATCAGGCGGGCAGCGGCAGCGTGTAGCTATTGCTAGGGCATTGGTGAATAATCCAAGTATATTACTTGCTGACGAGCCTACTGGAAACTTAGATACCAAAACTTCTTACGAAATTATGGATCTTTTTGATAAACTTTATCAAAAAGGGAATACCATCATTATGGTAACACACGAAGAAGACATCGCTAAGTATGCACATCGTATTATTCGGCTGCGTGATGGCCTTGTAGAGTCTGATGAAATTAACCCTAACGTTACAAAAGTAGTTACAGTAGCTTAGGTGCTTCACCTAAATGCTATTGAAATAGTATAAATACAACCAAGAATAATACTATATTAGTAATGCTTGGATCGTATTTTTGTCAAATTTTTCTTATATTCGTAAACTGATAATATAGTGAAAATCTATACCAAAACAGGAGATCGAGGAAAAACCTCTCTTATAGGAGGTACAAGGGTAAATAAATCACATGTACGCATTGAAGCCTATGGCACAGTCGATGAACTTAATTCCTACATAGGACTATTGCGCGACCAAGCAGTAAATACACCGCGCAAGTCTCTACTGAAAGAAATACAAGATCGGCTTTTTACAATAGGGGCGTTGTTGGCTTCTGATCCTGATAAAAATACACAAAAAGTACCAGACCTACTGGAGTCAGATGTGAATTTACTGGAGGAAGAAATCGATCAAATGAACGAGGCGCTACCACCACTTAAGTCTTTTATTCTTCCCGGTGGGCATACGGCTGTTTCTTTTGGGCACATTGCCCGTTGTGTATGTAGAAGGGCAGAAAGAATCACTATCCGTTTATCAGAAGAGAGTGAGGTAGAAGAGATAGTCATCAAATACTTAAATCGTTTGTCAGACTACCTATTCACGTTGTGTAGAAAGATGCATCAAGAGCTGGAAGTGGAAGAACTACCTTGGAAACCACGTATCTAGCCCTGCGCTAGACCACCGATCGTTGCTGTAGGTGCACGATTTACTTAGTAGTAAGCATTCAACTTAAAACCTAAGAGGTAAATGACCATAGATACCATACAAATTGATGTACAACCCGTCGAAAAATCGAAATTAGAAGATGCCGATCTAGCAAATCTTCCCTTTGGGAAGGTATTCTCAGATCATATGCTTGTAGCCGAGTACAAGGAGGGGCAGTGGGCCAGTTGTAAAATTGTACCATATACCAATTTAAACTTAAGCCCAGCGCTTTGTACACTACATTATGGGCAAACGATTTTTGAAGGGCTAAAAGCCTATAAAAATGACAAGGGGGAAGCACTTGTATTTCGACCATACGACAATTACCAACGTATGCTGAAATCAGCCGAAAGAATGTGCATGCCTGCTGTCCCTGAAGAGATTTTTATAGGGGGGATTCGTCAATTATTGACATTGGATCATGGTTGGATACCTACCCACCAAGGGGCTTCCTTGTACATTCGTCCTTTTATGTTTGGGGCAGACGAATTCATAGGCATTCGTCCTTCAGATACGTATAAATTTATTATTTTTACCTGTCCAGTAGGGGCTTACTATACTGAGCCTGTCAATGTAAAGATAGAGACAGAATACACAAGAGCTTTCCCTGGCGGAATCGGTTCGGCTAAAACGGCTGGTAACTATGCTGCTTCTCTTTACCCAGCTCGTATCAACCAAGAAAAAGGCTACCATCAACTCATTTGGACAGACGGCATCGAACACAAGTACATAGAGGAAGCAGGTACAATGAACATTATGTTCCGCAAGGGTAATCAAATTTTTACGCCTAATCCTAGCGATACAATCCTCAATGGTATCACCAGAAGAAGCGTAGTACAATTGGCCAAAGATTGGGGTTATGACGTACAAGAGCGACCTGTAGAGGTACAAGAGGTGATAGACCTGTTAAAAAAGAATGAATTGGACGAAGCCTTTGGAGCAGGTACTGCCGCTACTATCGCCCACATTATACGTATTCATCACAAAGGAGTAGACTATGAGTTGCCTCCTGTAAGCCAGCGAACGTTTTCTAACAAAGTACTAAAAACCCTCGATGACATTAAATATGGTAGAATCGCTGATCCTCACGGATGGATCATGCATATCTAAAAAGGTAAATTATACTTAATACCTTTGTAACCTCTTATTAACCTTATGGAGAATATTCGCCTTAGAGAAGGCACCCCAGAAGATATACCTCAGCTACTTTCTCTTATCCGAGAACTGGCGCTGTATGAGAAAGCGCCTGAGGAAGTGATTAACACAGAAGAACAAATGATACAAGACGGCTTTGGAGAGGTACGGTTATTTCAGCTATTAGTAGCTGAGACAGAAGAAAAACTGGTAGGGTTGGCGCTTACTTACTACCGCTACTCTACTTGGAAAGGAAAGTGCCTGTATCTAGAAGACCTCTACATACAACCCGAGTATAGACGCAGCGGACTAGGAGAACGTTTCTTTGAAGCACTTGTACAAAGAGCTAAAAAGGAAAATTGTCAGCGTATTTCTTGGCAAGTACTAGACTGGAATGAGCTTGCTATCAATTTCTACAAGAAAATAGGTGCTAGCTTAGATGCAACCTGGATAAATGGTACTTTAGAGGTACAATAGAAAAGCGTAATTAATGTGAAAAGAATTGCTGTTTTTGCTTCGGGTTCGGGCTCTAATGCCGAAAAAATCATTACTTACTTTCAGGATAAGCCTATAGCTGATGTTAGCCTAGTTGTCTATAATAAACCTGATGCGTTTGTATTAGAAAGGGCTAAAAAGCTGTCAGTACCTACACTACTCATCAATAAAGATGACTTATATGAGTCGGATGAGGTAATTAACCAGTTAAAAGATCAGCAAATTGATCTAATTGTATTAGCAGGTTTCCTATGGTTAATTCCTAAAAAGTTAATTAAAGCTTTCCCCGAAAAAATTATTAATATTCATCCTGCGTTACTACCGCGTTTTGGAGGCAAGGGCATGTACGGCCTGCGTGTACACCAAGCGGTAAAAGAAGCCAACGATACAGAGACAGGCATCACGATTCACTACGTAAACGAAGTATACGACGCAGGTACGATTATACGACAAGAGCGCGTTGCTGTATCAGAAGAAGATACCCCCACGACCATCGCTCAAAAAGTACAACAATTGGAACACCAGTATTATCCAGAAGTGATAGAAAGCATTTTACAGAAGTAACTGAAGCTCCAACGTGAAGATAAGCTTTAGTTACTTCTGTTTCTTTGAAACTATCCTAAAAAGGTAAGTCGTCGTCAGGATTTTCGCCAATAGGCTCAAAAGAGGCTGTTTCTGAGTTAGCTGTCTGATTAGCATTTGAGGTAGTAGCAGCGGTTTTATTACCCGTATCGCTTCCTCCTCTACTTCCTAGAAGCGTCATATTATTCACTCTAATTTTAGTAGTACGACGGCTGACACCATCCTTGTCGGTCCACTCTTCAGTTCTTAACTTTCCCTCTACATATACTTGGCTACCTTTGTCCAGATATTGTTCAGCGATTTTAGCGAGGTTATCCCAAAGCTCTAGCCGATGCCACTCGGTCTGCTCTATGAGTTGTCCTGCTTTGTTCTTGTATTTCTCTGTGGTAGCGATATTGAAGTTAGCTACTACAGAGCCGCTTTCTAGGTGTCTTACTTCTGGCTTAGCACCTAAATTACCAATAAGAATAACTTTGTTTACTCCTGCCATAATTTTCAGGTTTTAGTTTAAAATTCTTTCAATATAAATCAAAGCTGATAATTGTTCAAATATTTTGCAATTAAAATTGGTTTGGGTAAATCTGATACAGCCGTCCAAGAAAAGAAAGTATACTGGGAAGGAACTTCCTGCTCAAAATATTCCCTATCTACAACCTCTACCGCCTGAAACACAACGTATAGCTTTTGATGGGTCAAGATATGGGTGTATTGCTTCGATTCTTTACGGAACAACAAATTATTTTTCTGTTGTTGTAGAAAATCTTCCTGAGCAATCGCTTTTTGTAAATTTTCAGCGCTAGTTGCCTCTACCGCATAGAAATCGTACAAACCACCCCAAATATCATCTTTACTTCTTTTCTTTAACAAGAAGTTTTCTTTATGATTGAAGAGATAATAACGGATATAACGCTTTTTTACTTTTATCTTCTTTTGCTTTACGGGCAATACCGCTTGGCGTCCAGTACGAAAAGCCTCACATCCTTCTGCTAACGGACAGTACATACAGTTAGGTTTCTGAGGTGTACACTGAAGTGCCCCAAATTCCATAATCGCTTGATTATAACTATCTGGAATATCCTGGGGAATTAGTGATTGACTCAGCTCGCCAAATACTTTACTTCCCTTTGGGCTACTGATGTCAGTTTCGATACCAAAATAGCGCGCCAGTACCCGAAATACATTACCATCTAATACCGCTACAGGCTCTTTGAAGGCAAAAGAAGCGATAGCGGCGGCAGTATACTTTCCAACGCCCTTCAATTTCAGCAAGGCTTCATAGGTAGTAGGGAATTGCTCGTTACATTCATAAGTAATGTATTTAGCTGTGGCGTGGAGATTTCTGGCGCGCGAGTAGTATCCCAAGCCTTGCCAAAGACGTAGTACCTCGTCTTCGGGAGCTTGGGCTAGGTCTTTCACGGTAGGGTAGGCGCTTACAAACTTTTCATAATAAGGCTTTCCCTGTATCACACGGGTTTGCTGCAAGATAATCTCTGAAAGCCAAATTTGATAGGGATCGTTGGTGTTACGCCAAGGAAGATCCCTTTTGTGCAGTTGGTACCAACCAACAATTGCCTCTACAAAAATAGGATATGCCATAAGTCGGTAACTTCGTAAAAAGAGTAAAAAGTATCCTTTATACTTCTCTTCCAAATAGAAGGTATATACTAAGGTGATGCTACCTGTATTGTATCACCTTAGGCAAGTGAGTAACTTAATTAAAGTACCTGAAATCTTGTCCTTTCTTAATCGAAAGAAGCGTCTCGTACATAAGCTTAATCACATTTTCTACATCTTCTTTGTGTACCGTCTCTACGGTTGTATGCATGTATTTAAGGGGTAATGAAATAAGTGCCGAAGGAACCCCCCCATTAGAGTAAGCAAAAGAGTCTGTATCTGTTCCTGTAGAGCGAGAAGCAGAGGCACGCTGGTAAGGAATTTTTTTCTTATTGGCCGTCTCCATAATCAACTTAAGTAAGTTGTTTTGTACTGCTGGCCCAAAGGTAAGTACGGGGCCATCGCCTGCGGTAAAATCACCGTCAGTCGTTTTACTGTACATAGGAGACTGCGTATCGTGGCAAACGTCTGTAACAATGGCTACTTGAGGTTTAATGGTATCTGCTACCATTTCAGCCCCTCTTAAGCCTATCTCCTCCTGTACACAGTTGGCAATATATAAACCAAAAGGAAGCTTCTTTTTCTTTTCTTTCAACATACGTGCTACTTGGGCAATGATGTACCCACCGATACGATTGTCTAGGGCTCTCCCCACATAGTAGCGATTGTTGAGCTCTAGAAAATCTGCGTCAAAAGTAACAACTGTTCCTACATCTACCCCCTTATCGAGCACTTCTTGTTTGCTGCTGCACCCCATATCTATGTAAATATTTTTAAGATCAGGCATAGGGTTACGTTCTTTTTCTTTGTTCCTTACGTGTATGGCTGGCCAGCCAAATACGCCTTTTACTATTCCTTCTTCTCCGTGGATATTGACTCGCATAGAAGGGGCAATCAACGCATCAGAGCCTCCATTTCTACGTACATAGATATAACCTTTGTCATCGATGTAGTTTACAAACCAAGAGATTTCATCGGCGTGGGCTTCGATTACTACTTTGTAGTCTGCTTTCGCATTAATCACTCCTACTACACTGCCATAGTTATCTACTGTGTAGTCATCTATATAGGGCTTTATATAGTCCAACCATATTTTTTGACCAGCTTCTTCAAAACCTGTTGGAGAGGCATTATTAAGGTATTTTTCTAAGAATATCTGAGATTCCTGACTCATAAAGTTGACGTTTTAAATAATAATATATGTTTAATTTTTCCACTTAATACTGCAACCCATACTAGGGAGCTGTGGGGATGGAATGGGTTGATCGTTAAGGAATGCGTCTAGCGCACTTCTAAGTGTCTTACCAGTTACTGGCAGGTGCTTACCCGGGCGAGCATCGTCAAATTGCCCATGATATATACAGTAATTTTGAGCATCGAATAGATAGAATTCTGGTGTACATACCGCATGATACGCTTTGGCTACTTCTTGTGTTTCATCATATAAGTAGGGGAATGGATAGGATAGACGGAGTGCTTTTTCTCGCATTTCTTCTGGGCCATCAGCCGGATAGCGTACCACATCATTACTACTAATGGCTACGAACCCTACTTGTTGGGACAAGTAGTCATTGGCTAAGGCGATTATACCTTGCTCAAGGTGTTGCACGTAGGGGCAATGGTTACAAATAAACATAAGCACAGTAGCCTTATTTCCCTTTAGATCGTTTAAGTGTAACTGTTTTCCCGAAACTACATCTGGTAGAGAAAAGCTTGGCGCTCTGAAGTCAGTAGGGAGTAAATTATTTTTAGTCAGTGCCATTGCTTCATTGTTTTCTTCTGATACTCATCCAAACACCTCCAATAAGAAAGACTATTAATAGGATAGAAGCTATTAACGTTATAGTCTCTCCTGTATGATAAGACGTAGGCTCAAATTTGAACTGGATAGTATGTTTTCCTTTAGGAATTACTAACCCTCTTAAAACATAGTTAACCCGAAAATGTTCAATAGGCTTACCATCAATATAAGCGTTCCAACCCAGTTGGTTATTGTAATAAATTTCTGAAAATACAGCTAACTGCGGGGTAGCTACATTTGCTTCATAAGTAAGTTCGTCGGGCGTATGAGATTGAAGTACAATACTATTGCTTGGGGTATATTTCACTTTGAGATCGCCTATCTTTTTTTTGTAGCGTTGGTCTATAATAGCTGTTTGCAAGGCATTAAAGTCTTTTAAGGCTTTTAATTCTTCTTCAGCATTATCGACCATTTTATACTCTTTTACAAACCAAGCATTTCCCAAAGCTTGCTCATTAACCCGCACTGCTGGCTTCCTGTTTTCATCTGCTACAATAATGTACTTGGTATTTAGCATATTGATCACTTGCAGATTGTTTTGTGATATGTGGGCCTCAATGAGTTCTTGGTAGCGCCTTAGCTTTGCTCCGTGGTAGCCACCAATAGAATTATGGTAATAAGAAGTGGTAGCATCATTGAAAGCATCAACGGTGAGATTGAGCACCCTATAGTGTCCTTCATCCCTCAGAATTTCTTGATCGGCAGCAGTAGGCTGTCGAATCGTTTCTCGCTTACTTACAAAGCTATCATCGTTTAAATAGCGTTTATCGATCATCCATAAATCTATCAAGATTAGTAATATTAAACCTATCCCTAAAGCTACAGGAGGAATTTTCCTAAGCAGCGCGAGCCATAATGCACCTGCTCCTAATGAGATAAAGGCTAGGCTTCGCCAAGCATCGGCTTTCATCAAGGCGATCCGATCCTCACGTGCTGCATCAATTAAGGCATTACCAAAGGCATTGCTTTGAGTAGCACTTGCTAAGGCTTGTTGTATTTTAACATCAGAAATATATTCAAAGTCGATCAACGCACCACCTACCAACGCCAACAGAAGCACCAAGCCACCTACCCCTATAGTAGTGTATTTTAATGCATTTAAAAGAGATTGTTTCTTCTCTTGTTGGGCTTTTTCCTCCGATAACTTAAAGTAGTCATATACTTCTTTGAGTCCTAAGCCAATGACAAGAATTATAGGCAACGGTAGAATGGAAAGTACCATAGTCACGGCCCTAAACTTATTAAAGAGCGGAAAGTAGTAGAACATGAAGTCATTGAACCAAGCCAAGTACTTACCCCAAGCAATCATTAAGAATAAAATTACAGAGGCAAGTCCCCACCATTTTAAAGGATGCTTGGAGGCGATCATACTAAAGACAAACAAGAAAATAACCAGTGCTCCCATGTAAGCAGGCCCACCCGTACCCGCGTGTTGATCCCCCCAATATACAGAAGGCATCAACCCATTCTGGTATAAAAGATTGATAAATTGATTAGGAGGCATTTGAAATTGACTACTGTACGTTACAATTGTATTGAAAGTCTCGGAGTCTTGTTCGAAGCCTTGGAAGGAGCTTCCTCCCGAGAAGTTAGGAATGAGTAAGTTGAGCGTCTCTGTTTTGCCATAACTCCATTTGAAAGCATATTCCCTGTCTAGCCCACTCGAAACTAACTTGTTCTCTTCTTTCTCGAGTGTATCTAGCTCAGGATATACTACAAAGATGGCTTCTTTGGAAAGTTCTCCTTGTCCACGGATCGTCTCTTTTGAGTACTCGTAATGGCTCCAGTAGCGTGAGATGTGTGAACTAATACTAATAGCACCTGCTGCTAGTATAATGAGTGTAGCTAGCGCAAACTCTTTCAGTTTATCTTTCTTGATGGCTAAAACGAATTCTATAATACCTAAAATGACTAAAGAAAAGGTAAGATAATAGGTGATTTGTATAAAGTTACTATACTGGTGAATGGCCGCAAATAAGGCAGTAAGTGCACCTCCTAGCCAGATTTTTCCTCGATACGTAATGATGACAGCCGCTATAAAAGGAGGGGCTGTTGCCACTGCTACTACCTTAGAGATATGTCCTGCTCCGATATTGATAATATTATAGGCAGCAAAAGCATAGGCAACAGCTCCCAAGGCAGATATGTATGGATTATATCCTAATAGTGTCATCGCTAAATAAGCACCTAATAAGTATAGAAAAATAAGGTTGATGGGTGTTGGAAATAAATAGACGATAAAACGTCCTATATGGGTAGGGATACTATTGGGGTAGTCCATGTATACCATATAAGCAGGCATACCACTAAACGCAGAGGGTGCCCAGAGTGGTAATATACCCGTTTTGGCTCTGTAGTTTATATTATTTTGTGCTAGGCTTTCACTTTGTTTCACATCATGTTGATGAAGTGTTTTCCCTTGAAGTACAGGGGAAACATATACAATAGAGATCACTAAAAAAGCGACTATAGCTATAAGATGGGGTACAGCTTTGGGGAGTAAATCTTTCATGAACAAGGTTTGATGTATAGCAATTTACAGGAAATGCTCTTTCCTCAACACTTCCAGGTTTCAAAGCTACAAATTTTCGGATTTATACACGTAAACTAGCCTATTAAAACAGAGAAATTATAGAGCAAGCTTCTCAAGCGTTTCTCCTCTCAGTACAGGTATTACATCATACTGATTTTCTGTAAGGGAAAATAAAATATCTTTTTCGATACCTAGCTTGCGTAAGCGTTGTACATGCGCACATTGCTCAATGACACGCATCATATCCATACGTGAGTCATTATAGAGTACTTTACTCATCAAAGCAGCGTCATTACCAATTACGAAATGCTCTTTTAGTGCCTCTACCATAGCACCAGCAAAAAGTGTATCTTCTATATTAACGCGCCCTTTCCAACCAGCACATACAATCATAATAGACTTACGTTGGTTTGCTAAATGATCGGCGAGTATTTGCTTATTTAAAAATGCACCAATAAGTACTTGTTGCGCTTGCCTGGCACGATGAATAGCCCGCGTACCATTAGTGGTAGTCATAGCAATAGTGGCTCCTTTCAAGGAAGGTTGCATATAGCTAAAGGGAGAGTTATCGAGGTCAAATCCTGCTACTTTTTCTCCATCGCGTTCGGCAGCGGCGATCATCCCTTCTTGTTGAAGGGCTTTACAAGCTTCTACTTCTTCTACAGGAATAATTTTTTCTACTCCGTGGGCAAATCCCGTCACCATACACGAAGTAGCCCGTAGTATATCAGTGACTACCGCAAGCGTATCCTTAAGGGAATAAAGATGAATTAGTTCAGGAGAAAGACAAACACTAATGCTAGGAGAGGACATACGCGATAATTGATGTGATAAAATACACAAGCAAGTTAGTTCTTTTTCTATAGATAGTTCTATATTTGCAGTATTTTGACGTAAAATAAGCGCTTAATTCATCCTTATGTATAAAAATAAGAAGGTAGTAGTAGTGTTACCTGCTTATAATGCTGCACTTACACTAGAGAAAACGTATCGTGAAATTCCCTTTGACTTGGTAGATGAGGTAGTACTAGTAGATGATGCCTCTAGAGATAATACAATTGAAGTAGCCAATAAATTAGGTATTCACCATATTATTCGCCACGAGAAGAACAAAGGCTATGGAGGTAACCAGAAAAGTTGCTATCAAAAAGCTTTAGAGTTGGAGGGAGATATTGTAGTAATGCTCCATCCTGACTACCAGTATACGCCTCTATTACTGACAGCCATCATCTCTATTATAGGTAATGAGTTGTACCCAGTGGTACTGGCTTCAAGAATACTGGGCAAAGGAGCCTTAAAAGGAGGAATGCCGCTTTATAAGTACATTGCTAATCGCTTTCTAACACTTACCCAAAATATTCTACTCAATCAGAAGCTTTCAGAGTACCATACAGGGTACAGAGCCTTTTCAGGAGAAGTACTCAGGAGTTTAGATTTTACACATAATTCTGACGATTTTATTTTCGATAACGAAATGATTGCACAGATTTTCTACCAAGGCTATGAAATAGGAGAAGTGACTTGCCCTACTAAGTACTTTGAAGAAGCTTCTTCTATCAACTTCAAAAGAAGTATGAAGTATGGTTTTGGTGTGTTGGGTGTTTCTTTTAAGTATTTCTTTACCAAACTCGGCTTGATGCGCTGGAAAGTACTGGCAAGAAAATCAACAAATTAATTGAAGCCAATTGCTGAGTAGTGGTAAGCCAAATTCCGTCAAAACTGCCTCTGGATGGTATTGTATACCATAAATAGGTAAGGTGGTATGTTTAAAGATCATTAATGTACGATGTTCATCTTTGGTAACCGCTAATGGTGTCAGCGTAGTTGGCAATTGGGTAAGGACTAAAGAGTGATAACGAACCACTTCAAACTGCTTGGGAATTCCTTCCAAAAGGAGCGCTTCTTGTAAACACACTAGGGTGGAAAGTTTCCCATGCATAGGTACAGGTGCTTTTGTAAGCTTGGCGCCAAAAAAAGTGCCTAGCGCTTGATGCCCTAAGCATACGCCTAATATGGGAAGCTTCTGGTGATAATAGTCGACTAAATCTAATAGTATACCTGCTTTTTGAGGCGTCTCTGGGCCCGGCGAGAGTACAATTCCTTGGTAAGAGCGCTGCTTGATTTTACTTAGCGGAACATCATTTCTCACTACTTCACAACGTACACCTAGCTGTCCAAAATAGTCTACTAAGTTGTAAGTAAAGGAATCGAAATTATCTAATAAAAGTAGCAAATGAAAGCCTTTCGAAGTAGTAACTTAATTTTCCTCTTCTGGCGCTAAGCCCTCAGAATTATTTTGATCGTCTTGGATCACTTTCTCAATCTCTTCCATTACGTCTTGTCCTGCTAGTAAAATCTTAGAAGAGTTAGCGATTACATAAGGACCAATAGGTTGTACCCACTCGTAAAAAGCACTCTCTTCAAAGGTTTTTTGCTCAAAGGCTCCTAGTTTGTTGAAAAGCCACAGAAAAAGGCTAATGAAAAAAGCAAACTTAAGTCCTCCGATCACCGCACCTGCAAGGTTATCAACACCTCCCAGTAAGGTAGTGTCTAATACACGTTTTAAATAATCGCCTAGCTTATTAATTCCAAACCAAATAAGCCCAAAAGTGATAAAAAAAGCAAGGTAAGGAAGGAAACTCTCAGAGACGTTGATGGAAGGAGCAATCGCCTCCATAATCACTTGATAAAACTTTAAGCCAAGTACCAAGGCCAAGAAAAAGGAAATAAGCGATATAAAAGTCAATAAAAAACCTCTTCTATAACCTTTGAAAGCACCCCATACAATAGGGACTAGAATAAATAAATCAATTGAGTTCATAAGTAGTGAGCTAACTCCCGTAAAGATAAAGTTTTAAACATATACTTACCCAGTCTCGTGTATTTTAAATTCTATACCGTGCATTTTTAGATTGGCTAAAATGGGTTTATAAAGGCTAGAATGAGTAGGAATATGCACACCTTTTAGTGAAACCTGCCCTTCAAGCAACAGCTTAGTAGCAATACCTAAAGGAAGCCCCACTGTTTTCGCCATTGCAGTATGCTGGGTATCTTCTCCAATGACAACCAAGTCAGCATAAAGCTTTTTTGTCTGGTTTTGCAACGTATAGACAAACTGATGTTGCATCACAATCATATCTTTATCGGCGGGTGCTAGCACCCATTTGGAGGCCAAAATACTTTGTAGCAACTGCGCGGGAGTAGCCTTAGATGGTGGTATTGCTATTTCTTCTTCTTCAAAAAGCCCTAGCCAAGCCATTTGTGTAAAAATAGTATCGTTTGGTTGTAAGTTGAAAAAAGTACAGAACTTCTCTTCAACAGACTTCGTAGGATGATGAGGTAAAAAAGTATTCAAGAAACTTCTTCGCGTAAGGGAAGCAGTACTTATCTTAGTGTGAGGATCAGTCATCCCCAACTGTACAAAACAATCCCAAGCTGCACAGTACCCTGCTTTTCGTAAAGTACCTCGCAGCAGGGTATGTACCTCTTGTAAGTTGTATATATCTTTATATTTAAGAGAGTTGCGGTTAGCATAACCCTCAAATGCCCCATGTTCCTGAATGGTAACAGGCTCGATACGCTTAAATAGCTGCTGGTAAGGAATAAGCTTAGTTTGGTTGTGTGCCAAATAGACTGCCATACCTTGCCCAGCAAGTACCACATTCTGCGGGTTCCAAGTAAATTTATAATGCCAAGGATTGTTGTCATAAGCGGGGGCGATGAGCCCGCCTGTAAACGACTTAAATACCTCAATTTTCCCACCCCGTGCTTGTATATCCTCTATAAATGCCATGGCAGAAAGGTGGTCAATACCAGGGTCAAGCCCTACCTCATTGAGAAATAGTAAGCCTTTGGCTTGGGCCTCCTCGTGCAGTGACTGCATTTCTTCAGACACATAAGAGGCAGTGAGTAAGTGTACACCATGTTGTAAGCACAGCTTGGCCACTGTTACGTGCAAGGCAGGAGGAAGTAAAGAAATCACCACATCTTGCTCTGCCACATACTTGCTTGCGGTGGCTTCATCAGAAAGGTCAAACAGAATAGCTTCTAAATGATCATAAGCGACTACCTTTTCTTCAGCAAGTGTCTGCTGCACATCACCTACTACTACGCGCCAAGAGGCCTCACTTGCCTGCGCTGCTATATAACGGATAAGTGAAGAAGCAGACCGCCCCGCTCCTAGTATAAGTACGTGTTTCATAAAGTGGTCTAGTAACTTACAAAAAGGTAAATTCTCTTTTGCGTTTTCAAATTACTATATTAATGAATATCTTTATTTCTGCTAAAAGACAATCATAAATTTTTATGAAGGATAGATTTCAAAATCCTGCCATCCGTAATAGTATCATTGCTGTTTTCTTACTTTTTTCAGTAGCCCTGTTTATCAATTATTTACTTACAAGTTACTTCTTTAGCGAGATAGAAGAAGGACAGTACCTTGTCAATATAGCAGGTAAAAACAGAACGCTCTCTCAACGCATACTGATTACCTCTCAACGCGTAGCAAAAGGAAACGAAAACCTGAAAGTTACGCTTAATGATCTTATTGTTGAACATAGCATTATCTTAAAAGCACTCAAAACGGGTGGAGATGTAAAGATAGAAGGCCAATCTGTACATATCTCTCATGAGGCAACAGGTACTTTATTAAATGCCATTAAGCAAGCAGAGCGTTATTGGCAAAATGAATATAAAAAACCTGCAGAGACAATCGTAACTGCCCCTCTTTATGTAGTACAACAGGCTGAGGCAACACGTGATACCGTTGAGAGTATTTTTGATACCGATTTAGAGGCGCTCGCCCAGATTAATGTGACAGGAGAGCGGGCCCTTAACCCGGCTATTACAGAGGCCTTAGCACAAATTAGCGACAAGGCAGACGATATGCTTTTACTCAATGAACAACTAGTGGAAGCTTACTTAGAAGAACTTGACCAACGACGTAGAAATGCTGATACCTTAGTACTCCTGCTCACCATTGGCAACATCCTATTTTTAGCGCTTTCTTACTGGGGTATTAGAAAGGTAGTGCTTAACCCGCTGTATGTAATTAGTAAAGCTGCTGAGGATATCTCCGAAGGGAATCTCGACCAGCAAATTGACTATGAACGTAACAATGAAGTAGGCGCTGTAAGTAAAGCGCTTAACAGAATGGTAAGTAGCTTACAGAATGCTACTTCCTTTATTCAAAACATTGGTAGAGGAGAATTAGATACGCACTATAAGGGTATTGTTGATACAGAAGAGGTAGAGAAAAGTACCTTGGCGGGATCTTTACTAGAAATGCGCGAGAGAATGCGCGAAGTAGCAGAGGAAGAAAACCAACGAAAGTGGGCCACCGAAGGGCTGGGGCTCTTTGTCGATATTTTACGAGAAAACAACGATGATATCCAAAAGCTATCCTATGAGGTGATCTCTAGTATCGTAAAATATATCGACGCCTTACAAGGGGGCTTATACATCCTTGAAGAAGATGATGAAGAAAAAACATTTGCAGCCCTAGTGGCTTGTTATGCTTTTGGGAAGCAGAAGTTCTTAAAACAAAAAATATATCCCGGAGAAGGAGTCGTAGGGCAGGTACTTCGTGAGGGTGACCGCGTGTACATCAATGATGTCCCAGAAGACTACAGTGACATTGCTTCAGGATTAGGAGGAGCCAATCCGCGTTGCGTGTTGATTGTTCCGCTTAAGCTAAACGACCAACTACTAGGCTTAGTAGAGCTAGCCTCTTTTCATGAGATCGCCCCTTATCAAATTGAGTTTCTAGAGCGTTTAGCTAATAATGTGGCTTCAACCTTGGCCAATGCAAAGGTAAATGAGGCAACGAAACGATTATTAGAAGAGCAACAGGTCATTACACAAGAAATGCGTATCAAAGAAGAAGAGTTGCTTCAGAATATGGAAGAGCTACAAGCTACCCAAGAAGAGATGCGGCGTAATGAAAAAGCCTTGTATGCACAATCCTATGCTATGAGTACTACCCTCATCAGTGCAGAGTACGACATGGAAGCGCATTTACTTAGTGCTAACGAACAGTTTTTAGCCTATTTCAACTATAATCTTTCTGATATTAAAGGAAAACACCATCGCTTTTTTTTAGATACAGAAAGCGCTTACAGTGATGCTTACGTGAACTTTTGGGAAGACCTACAGGCAGGGAAAATACAAAGTGGAGAATATAAACGTATCACCAAAAATGGCGAAGAGTTATGGTTACGTGCTACCTACGTTCCTATTTTAGACACTGATAACGTCCCTTTCAAAGTCATCTGTTTGGCTTTTGATATTACAGAAGAAAAAATGCAGATGCTCGATTATCAGTCTCAGACAGAAGCTATCCAACGTTCTAACGTAGTATTGACCTTCGACCTACAAGGAGAAATCCAAGAAGCCAATAAGGGCTTTACAGAAGTAAGCCAATATTCAACAGATGAAATAGTAGGGAAACACTACAACTTCTTGCTAGGAAAGAGAGAATCCGAAGACGAAAGCTACAAGGTGCTTTGGCGTAAACTTAAAGGAGGGGCTTACGAGATAGGTGAGTATGAGTTTGTTAATAAAATAGGAGAGCACGTCTGGTTACAGGGCAGCTTTAATCCTATCTTCGATCTCAATGGAAAAACCATTAAGGTGGTGATGTTTGCCTTCGATATTACCAAACGTAAACAAGCAGAGTCACAAAACCTCGCTACCCAACGTATCTATAAGAAACAGCAAGAAAACCTAACGGCACTTATTAACAATACCGATGAACTGATTTTATCAATAGATAGAAACTTTACTGTAAATATTCTTAATGAGAATGCACGGAATATGTTAAAAGTAATGGGGCGAGAAGTAGAAGAAGGTTTGAGTATTGTACACTCCTTTCCTACTAACCAATACGAAAAACTTAAAAAACCTTACGATACTGCCTTAAAGGGTGAAAAAACCCGTATCGAAGAAAAGTATATTGGCAGCAAAGGAGAAGACATCGCGTTGCTCACAAGCTACAGCCCTATCTATGATGATAGTGACCAAATTCAAGGGGTGACTGTTTTTGCGAAAGATATTACAGAAATCAAGAGAAATACGGAGCACCTCGCAAAAATGAAGAAGGAAATAGAAGAGACCGAAGCTGATTTACGTGCTCTCATTAATAATACCGATGACTTCATGTATTCTATCGATAATCATATGCAATTGCTGGCTTATAACGAAGCATTTGCTGAGGAAGTTAATCAACGTATGAATAAAAATATAGAAACAGGCATGAATGTAATCAGAGAGATATACGCTGCTGAACAAAAAGACTTTTGGCAAAAATTATACGAAGAAGCGTTAGAGGGGAGCTCTTTCAAGCTCCCTGCAAAAGATAAGCGTAACATTATCAATAAGGATATTGCTATTAGAAGCATTAAGAACAATGCAGAAAAAGTCATTGGAGCAGCGGTATTCATTAAGCGTAACCTTTAGCCACTTCATACTCTTGAAAACAGAAGAAATTAAAATTACCTTTAATACCTACTCGAGTCTTGATCAACTACAAGATTGGCAGATACAATTGATACAAGCAGCCGAAAAGGTGAGCTATCAAGCGTATGCACCTTACTCAAAGTTTTGTGTAGGAGCTGCTATTCTTTTAGACAATGGAGAGGTAATTACAGGAACCAATCAAGAAAATGCCGCTTATCCTTCTGGTTTATGTGCCGAACGTACTGCCATTTTTTATGCAAAAACACAGTATCCACAACAACGGGTGATTTGTGTAGCGGTTGTGGCTAGAAAAGAAGAGAGTAAAGAGCTCCTGCCTGTTACGCCTTGCGGTGCTTGCCGACAGGCACTACTGGAGTATGAACTACAGCAATTAAGCCCTATTCAGATACTATTACGTGGTAATGAAGGAACTTACTGTGAGATAAAAAGCCTGCAAGACCTCCTTCCTATAAGTTTTAATAAAAAAAGTTTAGGAGAAGAGGCAAAATAGATAGTTATAATGCAAAACTGGAAAAGTACGCTGTGGGCAGTCATCCCCATTTTACTCTTTATAGGAATCTTCCTTATCAATATGCTGGTATATCGTAGTAAGGAGCAAGGTGCTGTATTGTACGAAGTTCATTGTCAGAGTTGTCATTTAGAAGAAGGCGAAGGACTACGAGGAATCATTCCTCCTCTTGCCAAAGCCGACTATCTCCAACAAAACCAATCTCAGTTGGCTTGTCTCATACGGTATGGGCTACAAGACACCATCTTAGTGAATGGGAAGCAGTATACGCAAGCCATGCCTGCTAACGAAGCACTTACCGATACACAGATTAGCAACATCATTAATTATATTAACACCGCTTGGGGCAACGAACTTCCAGAGCGAAACCTACAACAAGTGAGGCTAGACCTCAAAAATTGTTCTACTGAATAGGCTGTTTATGAATCATTACCTTCAACAACTAAATGCCTGTATCCATAAACCTTATCGGCGTATTATAGGGCTGATGGCAGGTACTTCTTTAGATGGTCTCGATATTGCCTTGTGTAAAATTACAGGAGAAGGGCTACGCACCAAGCTTAAAGTGGAGCAGTTTGTTACCGTTCCTTACGAAAAAGCGCTGAGAGAAAAACTGAAGCAAGTCTTTGCCCAAAGACAAGTAGACCTACAACAAGTAACTTTGCTCCATGCCCTTTTGGGACGATGGTACGCAAAAATGATTTTGGAAACACTTAACCGATGGAAGGTAATACCTACAGAGATAGATTGCATTGCTAGCCACGGGCAGACTGTCTACCACGCACCACAACGGCATCATCAGCTCAAAGATGCCCCTAATGCTACGCTTCAATTAGCAGATGCCGATCATATTGCACACCTAACAGGTATCATTACACTCAGTGACTTTAGACAAAAACATATAGCTGCTGGTGGAGAAGGTGCTCCGCTGGCGTTGTATGGAGACTATCTACTTTTCTCAGAAGCGAGTAAAGATCGCATCTTACTCAATATTGGTGGTATTGCTAACTTTACACTGTTACCAGCCACCAAGCAAACTGCCAGGCCTCCTGTAAGTACCGATGTAGGCCCTGGCAATACGCTGATCGATGCGGCTGTACAACACTACTTCCCCGAACAAAACTTTGATACCGAAGGGTACATAGCAAGGAGAGGAACTTGCCATCCGTTCTTGCTAAAAGAGCTACTACAACACCCTTTCTTCAAACAGGATATTCCCAAAACAACCGGACAAGAAATGTTTCCTTGGGCGTATGTAAAGCAAGCACAAGCATTGAGTAAAAGCTTACAAATTACCCCAGAAGACTTATTGTGTACACTCACACACTTTACAGTAGAAGGGATTTATCAGCATTTATTAGCTTATCTTACACCACAAACTGAGATATTGGCAAGTGGAGGAGGGGTACACAATACTTTCTTAATGGAACTCTTACAGCAAAAGATAGCGAGCAGCATTATAAAGCCCCTAGATAGCCTAGGGGTTACTGCCGATGCCAAAGAAGCAGCACTCTTTGCCGTCTTAGCCAACGAGACGATTTGTGGGAGTAGTGTAAATATTACCCCAACAATACCTAGTATTTTTATGGGTAAGATATCTTTACCATAAAACTTTGTAAATTAGTAATAAAATAACTTACCTATGAGAAACCTGATTTATGCATACCTTCTCCTGTGTTTACTAGGAAGCGCCTGCGATACTGCTCGCAATAATTTTGAAAGTATACAAGTGGATGAACGGTACGAGATTGCTCTACCCACTCATATGGAAGCAGTAAATGATCTGAATCAGGAGGCTTCTCTACAATACCAAAATGCCTCTAAGGAGATGTATATCATTATTATAGACGAACCACTTGAGGATTTGATTGATACCTTTACACAACTAGGAAAATATGATAAGGAGTTGTCTGATGTAGAGAACTATAGAAACATACAGTTGGGCTTTCTGAAGGAGGATATGAGTGTGGTAGAAAAAGGGAAAACACGTGCCCTAGAAGTTAATGGACTGCAAGCAGAATTGGTTCATCTAGAAGGAGCTATAAGTGATACCAATGAACAGATCGCTTACCTAGCGGGCTTTCTAACCAGTGATACAAGGGCTTATATGATTATGGCGTGGACTTTAGAGAATAATAAAGAAAAGCACATGGATACTTTCGAACAAATGATACGTTCTTTTAAAGAGATCTAATGTTACACACTCTACGCAGACCCTTATGCAATACCAACAAATACTTCCTCCCCCTTCTCTACAGCATATTGTGGAAAGCTTCTGGGTACTCGAAAGTAGTACTAAAGCCAATAATAAGATTTTCGAACCCGTAACAGATGGTTGTCCAGGGCTCATTTTCCATAACAAGAGTATGTTTTATGCTCCAGAAGAAAAAATGCCGTCTCTATTCGTTTATGGACAAACGCTACAACGGAGAACGATTTATCTTGGAGAAAGTATTTCCTTGCTGGGTGTTTGTCTTCATCCTAGCGCCCTGAAGTATTTATTTGGCTATGATGCTTTTGAACTCTCTGATGATTGCTTTGATATAAAAACACTCATACAAAACTACAATAGTGATTTATTACTACAGTTGCAAGAAAGCAACGCTACAGAAGAGAGGATTGATCACCTATGTCGTTTTTTTATCGATCAGTTAGCGCACGTTCGTACTAAGCCGGATCAGGATCTGGCCTATGCTTTACAGACGATCGTACAACAAGCAGGCAGGGTATCACTCAAGGCATTGCAACAAGAACTCCGCATCTCTGAACGAACCTTCGAGCGTAAATTCAAATCATACGTAGGGGTTTCTCCCAAGCTTTTTACCCGTATTTGTCGCTTTCAATCTTCCTTAAAACAGCTCAGAGCAGGGAAGTATCAGAAGCTATCAGACATCGCCTTTGACAATGGTTACAGTGATCAATCACACTTTATCCGAGATTTTAAACGTTTTTCTGGTCACCTACCTCTACAATACCAACAAGCTAACCCGCTGGTAGAGAACTTCTCCATATAAAAAGTACTGTCGGTTTTATTCTATTTTATCCGTGAGGTAGCTCCTACCTTTATAAAAATAAATTTATACCGACATGAAAGTAATTATTTTTGGCGCTACAGGTACCATTGGGCATCACGTAATCGAGCAAGCACAGGGACAACCTTATGAAATGACTGCCTTTGTGCGAAATCCAGAAAAGCTAGCAAAGTACCAAGCTACCAACTTGAAGATAATTCAAGGAGATGTTTTCGACTATACTGCCGTGGAAGAGGCCATACAAGGAAAAGATGTTGTTATTTGTGTGCTAGGAGGCTCAGGTAAATCAAAGGTAAGGTCAAAAGGGACACAGCACATCATCCAAGCCATGGAGGTTACAGGAGTTAAGCGACTTATTTGTCAAACTACCTTGGGCGCAGGTGAGAGTAGAGAAAACCTCAACTTCTTTTGGCGAGATATTATGTTTGGCTTTTTCTTAAAAAAAGTATACAAAGACCATCAACTACAAGAAAAGCTGGTAAAAGAAAGCAACCTTGATTGGACTATTGTACGCCCCTCGGGTTTCACCAATGGAGCTCTTACCAAAAACTACCAAGAAAACTTTGCTCCTTCGGTAAAAAACCTGAAGTTTCAGATAGCTAGAGTAGATGTGGCTCACTTTCTATTAAGACAGATCAAAGACAATCACTATCTACAGCAAGCAGTGAGTATCTCTCATTAATGCGGCTGTTGAGTAGGCTTACAAAGGCGAACAAATAAGAGTGGGTTGTGTTACATAAGCACACACTTTTCAACAATTATTCAACCCACAAACAATAACTATCATGACGTTACTAAAGAATTATTACACCCTTGGCAAATCAGGTTTGCGTGTTAGTCGGTTAGCGCTTGGCACCATGACTTTTGGTTCTGAATGGGGCTGGGGAGCAGAAAAAGACAGCGCTAAAAAGCTCTTTGACTATTATGTAGAGGAAGGAGGGAATTTTCTTGATACAGCAGACTTATACACCAATGGTACAAGTGAGCAATGGCTAGGCGAGTTTATCAAAGAAAGAAGCCTGAGAGACAAGGTAGTAGTAGCCAGCAAGTTTAGCTACAATGGTGATCCAGGTAATCCCAATGCTGGAGGAAATGGTCGTAAGAATATCATAAGAGCAGTAGAAGCTTCTTTGAAGCGGTTAGGAACAGATTACATTGACTTGTACTTTCTCCATACGTGGGATACGATGACGCGCTCCGAAGAAGTGATGCGTACGTTAGATGATCTTGTAAAAGCTGGAAAAATAAGACACGTTGGTTTATCAGATGTACCTGCTTGGTATGCTTCTAGAGCCCAGACCTTGGCGGAATGGCGTGGTTATGAACCTGTCGCTACCTTACAACTCGAGTACTCTTTGGTTGAAAGAAACATCGAACATGAGTATACTGATCTAGGTCAACAACTCGATATGGGCATTATGGTATGGAGTCCATTAGCCAGTGGCTTACTTTCAGGAAAGTACAAGCCCTCTGAAGAAAAAGTAGAAGGAGAAGGGCGTTTACAGGCACTAGCAGGCTCAGGCAACGCTGCCTTTGATAAGTTTACTGAAAAAAACTGGAAGATTGTAAGCGTGCTAGAAGAAGTAGCCAAAGAACTTAACCAGCCCATGGCCTCTGTAGCGATCAACTGGGTGGCCAATCAGCCGAGTGTTTCCAGCGTTATTCTAGGGGCTACAAAGATGCAACAACTTGAGGAAAACATGAAAGCACTTACTTTTGAGATTCCTGAAGCACATATGCAAAAGCTCAATGAGGTGAGCGATCCTACGTTGATCTTCCCGTACACTTTCTTTGAGCCAGGCATGCAAGCAATGCTTACAGGCGGTGCGGCAGTAGGCGAAAAGCCCGAGTCTTACCATAAGGAAAAGTATATCGACGCACAGCCAGCAGGTGTAGAATAACTAAGCGTAAATCATTGATAAAAAAGCGTTGTAAGAAAATATTTCTGCGACGCTTTCCTATTATATGAAGTCTAATTTAGATAAGACATTGAAATATACTTTTTTGTATGATAGGTGCGCTTATTTGTGTAATTACCTCATAGATTCTATGTAAATTGTTACTATGAAACAAGAGACTGCTAAAGATATATTATTGGGGCTGAGCATAGGAGATGCACTAGGGGTTCCTGTAGAGTTCTTGAGTAGAGATGTGCTAAAGTCATCGCCTGTAACAGAAATGATAGGATATGGTACACACCAGCAACCAGCCGGTACTTGGTCTGACGACAGCTCGCTGGCGTTTTGTCTAGCAGAAAGTCTACTACAAGGTTACAGCGTTGATGACCTCGCTGAAAAGTTTGTAAAGTGGTACCAAGAAGCTTACTGGACAGCCCACGGGAAGGTTTTCGACGTAGGTATTGCAACTGCACAAGCCCTTAGAAAAATCATGAAGGGTGAAAAGCCTCTCAAAGCAGGAGGAGTAGGCGAATACGACAATGGGAATGGTGCTTTGATGCGTATTTTGCCCCTATTGCTTTACATAAAGGATAAAGAGATTCAAGAACGTTTTAGGCTTACCTCAGAAGTAGCAAGCATCACCCACGGGCATGTCCGTTCAATCATCAGTTGTTTTATCTACCTCGAATACGCGCTGGCTTTACTAGAAGGCAAAGAAAAGCAATCGGCTTATGAACATATGCGTAATACCATAAATCACTTTTTCAAAGAGCACCCTTACTGTGACGAAATGGAATATCGTAAGTTTCGTAGAGTGTTAGACGATCATATTATTGACTTTCAAGAAGAGGAGATTTACGCCACAGGATACGTTTTATCTACATTGGAGGCAAGCTTATGGTGTTTTCTCACTACAGATAATTATGTCGATGCCGTATTGAAAGCAGTAAACTTGGGAGAGGACACCGATACAGTGGGGTGTGTGACAGGCGGCTTGGCAGGTTTATATTATGGCCACAAGACCATTCCACAGCAATGGCTTCAGCAACTGGCGCGTAAAGAAGATATTGTTATACTGGCTGAAAAGCTGGAGGAGAAGTATGGTTGAAGATAAGGATGCTTATAATGTAGGATAATATTTAATAAATTAGAGTATGTTCAAAAATTAAATTCTGCACAACTAATATTTTACGAAATTTTCGTTACTTATCCTTCTATTTACCTTTCGTTCATTTTTCCTTGATGAAAAACGAACCAAAAAATCAAGAAACCGACCAACGGGAGCTCAGCGCAGCTAAATCCAAAGCTTCTGCCCACAAACCAGCCCGCCTCCCCGCTGGATTTTCAGGCCAACACACTTATAAAAATCTTAAGAACAGGCGGTTGGAAAAAAAATAAACCTGCTCTTAGCCATGAGTACTACTTATTAAAATCCAACTCCGTATTATCGCCAATATTCAAGCTCTGGCTGAGCCCTTTAATAGAACTATCGTTGCCTACAATGGAGTTTTTCAAGACTACATTCTTTAGCTCACTAAAAGAACCTATAATAGAGTTTTGTACAATAGAATACTGCACAATGGTGTGGTCGCCAATGGCCACATTAGGGCCAATAATACTATCTTTAATCTGACAGTTTTTCCCAATACTAACGGGTGGGATAATAATGGCAGAAGGGTAAGTTTCTTTTGGAAAATCGTGTTTGAACTTATCGTGATTGAGCAGAATAGCATTGGCCTCTAAAAGTGTTTCTTTCTTACCACAGTCATACCAATGGTCTACTAATACTGTATGCATTTCTTCGCCCGCTTGTACCATACGCATCAAGGCATCAGTTAGCTGATACTCGTCCCGCGTTTTATGATCTTCCTTCATAAGTTGCTCAATAGAAGAGAGCAGTAAGGTAACGTTTTTGATCTTATAAATACCTACTAACGCTAGGTTAGACTTAGGAATTTTGGGCTTTTCTACCAATTTAATTACTTTCCCCGCTTGGTCTACTTCTGCAATGCCAAAAAGCGAAGGCTCTCCTACCTTTTTTACGCCTAGTGTAGAAACAGGGGAGTCAATAAAAGTACGTAAAGCTACCCGTGCAATAGTATCGCCTAAAACTACCAGAATTTCCTCCTCCTTGGCAAACGTCTTGCGAGCAATCCATATGGCATGTGCTAGCCCTTCACGAGGTTCTTGAATTACAAAAGTAGCCTTAATACTATCTTGATAATTTCTTCGTATAAAATCTTCTACCTTGTCACCTAGGTAGCCTAGTACAAAAATAAAATCTTGCATTCCTCCCTCAATCAGGTCGTCGATAATATGGGCTAAAATGGCCTTTCCAGCAATAGGAACCAGCGATTTGGGTTGCGTATGGGTATGAGGGCGAAGGCGAGAGCCAATTCCTGCCACAGGAATAACTACTTTCATAGATCAGGTTGGGTTTCAATAAGTAAAGCAACGCAAAAACATCACAATTTAATGAAATACTTTTAATTGCTTGCGTTCTGAATAGGTTTTAAACAGTGAGTCCTTAAAAAGACGATAACGGGTGCTGTATCCCCTTTGATTTTTCTATATGTTTGTATCTATGCGCTCATAAATCATTGAAAATAAAAAATAGATGAAATACTATTTAATAGCAGGTGAGAAGTCGGGCGACTTACACGCTGCTAACCTGATGAAAGCCTTGCTTAGAGAAGATGCCGCTGCTGTCTTTCGCTATTGGGGAGGAGAGGCCATGCAAGCGGTAGGGGGGACACTAGTGAAACATTACCAAGAAATGGCTTTTATGGGAATTTGGGAAGTGGTAAAGAACATCAGAACGATACGAGGGTTCCTAAAAGAGGCTCAACGAGATATCATGGATTATCAGCCAAATGTTGTGATATTGGTAGACTATGGAGGCTTTAATATGCGTATTTCCAAATGGTGTAAGACACATCACATCAAAAACTTTTATTATATCTCTCCGAAAGTTTGGGCTTGGAATACAAAACGCGCCTTAAAAATAAAAGTAAATGTAGACAGAATGTTTGTCATCTTCCCTTTTGAAAAAGCCTTTTACAAACAGTTTGACTACGAGGTGGATTTTGTAGGCAACCCTCTGATGGATGCGATCCAAGCTTACCAGCCCAATGAGCAGTTTTTAGCACAAAATGCGTTAGACACAAAAAAGAAAATCATTGCCTTATTGCCAGGGAGCCGTAAGCAAGAGATTGCAAAAATATTTGCCAATATGCTAGCAGTCATCCATCAGTTTTCGCAATACCAGTTTGTAGTAGCAGGCATAGGTCGCTTACCCAAAAGCTTTTATCAATCTTGTGAAGGGGTAGCAAATGTAAAAGTTGTTTATGACCAAACCTACGATTTACTAGCTCATTCTCACGCGGCTATTGTGACTTCTGGTACGGCTACCTTGGAGACGGCTCTTTTCAATGTACCACAAGTAGTGTGTTACAAGACTAGTACGATTAACTACCTCGTTTTCAAACAACTACTCAAGGTAAAATATATCTCCTTAGTAAACTTGGTAATGGATAAAGAAGTAGTAAAGGAACTCATACAAAAAGAATTTACCCCCGATCGTCTTACACAAGAACTAACCCATCTACTTGGTGAAGCACAGAGAGCACATATGTTGCAGGAGTATACTACATTGCACCATCTGTTGGGGAATGAAGGCGCTTCGGCAAAAACTGCTCAGCTAATGGTAAAGTACTTACAGCCTACACCATAAATCATCCAAAATAAATACAATATTAACGAAGCCAAAATGTGACTTATAGATAAGTTCATAATCTACTGTAATAGTCTTTTCCCCAAAAAATATTTATCGGGCAAGTGTCCTGAAAATATATCAATATACCCAGCAAATGATATGTGCTCCTACCGAATGAGTGCGTAAAGTATACGTAGTTGCCTGATTATCAAGCAGTATTTTGCCAATAGGCTGATCCCACTGATGTACCTCAGAAGGTATTACTTTTAAATTATGTTTAAAAATGATGTCTCCTTTTGCGTGTAGCTTATAAAGGGCTTCTTTAGCACACCAGCAAGTAGTAATAAGGTGTAAGTCGTTATCGACCAATAGTAACTCCTCTTCTGAAAGGAAACGTGGGGCAATTTTATGAAGCTTTTCCTTAGGGTATTCAATATCGATCCCTACTTCCTTGTGTTTATGAATGAGTGCTGTAGCGTAAGGGAAAGAGTGAGAGAGCGATACACTATATCCTAAATAAGGAAGTGTGGGTTTACCAGTAGTAGTTTTCATAATACCGCGGTAATGATGACGCCACTGTGTTAGTAGAAAGCGAACAACTGCTCTACCAGCTATAAACTCAAGTCTTTTTTGAGGATGAGAAATACTATGAAGAAGTGCCAAATCATCAGTAGGGAGCCAACCGTCTGCTTGCCAAGTTTGCTCCGATTCCACAATATGCCAAACAGCTAGCTGTATATCAGTTGAAAAAGACTGATGTAAACATATACCCATAATTAGTAAGTAACAAGAAGGTCTGTACCAGCAGACCTTTATAGTTGAACTTGTAAAATAATAGACTTATTTTTTCTTACTTTTTGGGGTTTTTACTTCAGTAGTTTCCCCTTTCACAGCCTTTGAGGTAGCCTTGGCTTCTTTCGTAGCTTTGGCTGCTTCTTCTGCCGCTTTTTTACTTTTAGAAGCTTTCTTCTTTTTTGGAGTTGCTTCACTAGCCTCGGGGTCACTTTCATTTGCTGTACTTTCCTCCTCCTTTTCTTCTTCCTCAGGCGCTTTCCTTTCAAGTATTTGAGGCGCTTCTTTTAACAAAATAAGATACCAACTTACTAGTTTCTTAATGTCTGAAGAATATACTTTCTCTGCGTCGTAGTTAGGTATTACCTCTTCCAACAAAGAAAATAAGGCGTCGTTATCTGCCTTACTTGTTACAGGGAGTTGGTCTTTATATTTTTCATAGATACTATAAAAAACTTCTTCGAGTGCTACAGAACCCTCTTTGTCAGTAGTATAAATAGAAATTTCTTTCAGAACAGATACCTTGTTGTTAGCACTAATGGCTAGCTTTTTCTTTTGTGCATCCAAGGTTTCTACAATAACACCATTTCTAGAAGGTTTTATAATTTTAAATAAGCCTCCTCTACCTGCAATAGCTGCAATCTCTTTTAACTCCATTCGATCTTTTTTATTACTGTATTTTTATTTTGTATAAATATTTAAGCGTGATAATGTTTATTCAGTGTATCAATAAATGTTATCAATGCTTCTTTTCCTGTGTGTTTCTCTGCTGATGTCAGAAAGTACTTTGGCATTTCTTCCCACTTTTCTAGCATGGTTTGCTCATAATGCTGCAAACTAGGCTTTATTTGCGATTTAGAGATTTTATCTAGTTTGGTAAATACCATCACAAAAGGGACTTGGTTGATGCCTAACCAATACATAAAATCCAAATCAATGGCCTGAGGCTTATGGCGAATATCTATCAGTACAAATACACCATTCAAATTAGCCCTATCAAGGAGGTAAGCACGAATCATTTTGTCCCATTTGGCCCTAGCACTTTTGCTTACTTTTGCATAACCATAACCTGGTAAATCCACCAAATACCAAGTTTCATCAATCAGGAAGTGATTAATTAGCTGCGTTTTACCAGGTGTTTGGGAGGTCTTGGCCAACCCTTTTTGTGCTACCAACATATTAATTAAAGAAGACTTCCCTACATTAGACCGACCAATAAAAGCATATTCAGGTAAGGTCGGTTTAGGACAATCCTGTGTTTGCTTACTACTTTTTACAAAACTTGCTTTCATATCTCAGTCAATGGGTTGGTGCGTAAACAGGTAGCCTGTTTTACAAAAACTCTCTTTTTGCGCAGCAAATTTAATTATTTTTCAAATTATGAGAAGTTTATAAGGATTAGATTTTATATCTTTAGTACACATATTAAATTTGTCTTATCAGTACCATGTCAAAAAACATCCCACTTTTTATACTATTTATTTTATTATATCTATCAGCGGGAGCACAATCGGTAAAAAAACTCCTCAAAGAAGCAGATGGACACTATCAGTATAAGGATTATACTTTGGCTATTCCTATCTATGAGTCAGTACTCCAAAAAGAACCTAATCATCCTGACAAAATTGATATTAACTATAAAATTGGCTACGCCTATTTACAGTCTACCTACAGAAGCAGATCATTATCTTACTTTAAGAAAGTGTACGAAGTTGCCCCACAGTATAATAATCTCATGGACTATTACCTAGGGCAAGCTTACCAGCTTAATCACAACTTCGATAAAGCATTGCTGTACTATGGAAAATACAAAGAACGAGCCGATAAAAAGAAGGAATTGGCAGAGGTAGATAAAAAGATAAGAGAATGCACTTATGGCAAAAGCTATAAGTTAGCACCTGTCGATACAAAAATTAATAATCTAGGAGAGGTAATCAACTCCCAATATCCTGACTATGTGCCTGTCATTTCTGCTGACGAAAAGGTATTGATCTTCACTTCAAGAAGAGAAGGTACAACAGGTAATGAAAGAGATACCTACGATCACCTTTACTATGAGGATGTATACATTGCTGAAAAAAAAGAAGGGCAATGGCAAGCCCCTCAAAATATAGGAGCAGGGATTAATTCTAGAGAACATGATGCTTGTATTGCACTTTCAGCAGATGGTAAATTACTCTTTGTTTACAAACAAGGGAAAGGTGGTATGGGCGATATATTTTTATCAGAACGAAAAGATGGTAATTGGACGACGCCAACTAGCCTAGGAAATCAAATCAATACCAAGCATAGAGAACCTTCTGCTTCCATATCCATAGATAGCAACACATTATACTTTTCCAGTGATCGCCCTGGCGGCTATGGTGGGCTCGATCTTTATGTAAGTACCAAACAAGCCGATGGTAGCTGGGGTGCACCTGTTAATCTAGGCCCCACCATCAACACACCCTATGACGATGATGGCCCTTTTGTACACGATGAAAAAACACTTTACTTTAGTTCACAAGGGCATACCTCTATGGGAGGATTTGATATTTTTGTAATACAAAAGCAAGCCGATGGAAGCTGGTCGACACCGCTTAATTTGGGCTACCCTATCAATACAGCCGATGATGATATTTATTTTGTACTCTCTGCAGATAATAAAACAGGCTACTATGCTTCTAGTAAAGAAGGCGGCTACGGAGAAAAAGACATCTACTCAATTGATATGCCTACCTACAAGGAGATTGAGCTTTACAATACGATCGAACTAGTTACACAAGAGATGAACATCGAAAAACTAGAGGAAAAAGTTGATTTAAACGAGACAATTACTATTTTAAAAGGAACAATTACCGATAAGAAAACAGGGAAAAAGTTGACTGCTAACATTACCCTCGTTGATTTGGCGCGTGATGAAGTGTTGGAAGAGATGGTATCTGAAGCGCCCATAGGGAAATATAAGACGGTGATGAAGTCTGGAAAAAACTATTTAATTACGGTAGCCAAAGAAGGGTATTTATTTCATTCTGAAAACTTTGATATCCCCACCGCTACAGGCTATCAAGAAATCATTTTAGATGTAGCCTTAGAGCCATTAGAAGTAGGGGCAAAAATGAACTTAAAGGTATTCTTCGATTTTGACAAGGCTTTTTTGAGGGCTGAATCAAAAACAGAATTAAATCGTTTAATAGATCTAATGGAGACTTATCCAACCCTTCAGTTAGAGATTAGCGGACATACTGACGCCATCGGTACAAACGAAAAAAACGAAGCCTTGTCAGCTCGTAGGGCACAATCAGTAGTCGATTATTTGGTTAAAAACGGTATTAAGGCTGAGCGGCTACTTGCCAAAGGGTATGGCGAAGCAGCACCTGTCGCTACTAATGACACACCTGAAGGACGTCAGATGAATAGACGTACAGAGTGTAAAATTATCACTAAATAGGATACCTCATACTGAACACCTCTAAAAGCAAAAAAATTGATGACACAATATCCAATTGAAATATATGAAACGCTTTTATGTATGGTTAATTCTAGTGAGTGGTTTTCTGGGAGAAGGCGATTCACTGTACGCACAAACTTTTTTAGAAAATTTAAATAAGACTTATCAGCCTGTAACAGTAAGTGTGCAAGTGGCTGATAACCAAGGAGTACCTTTGGACACAGCCACCGTATGGATAGAGAAGAAAAACGGTAAAAAGATTTTCTTCAAACACATAGAGGGAGGACAATACACGAGAAGCTTCAGCAATAGGCAGGCTATTACCTATCCACTATATGCACAGCTAGGGGAACGTACCGAGAGGCGAATGCTCACTATAGAAGGAACTGCTGAGGAAGCAAAAACACAAGCAGAGGCATTTACATTTGACTTAGGTGATAGAAAGCCTGTACTGCTTAAGATCAATATTTATGATGACCAAGAGCAATTGGTAGATGGTGAAATAACCATCGTAGATCTAAACGATAAGGAAATTGAAGGTGTAGAACGCGTAGAGAAGGGTGTGTATCAGGTAGCTTTCAATGACACAGAAGCACACGAGTATAATATTTCCGTAGCAGAAAATAACTTCTTATATGAGAATATTATGGTATATGTACCTGCTGCTACAGGAGAATCTCAAACACTAGAAGAAGCTTTTAAAGTGAAAGTAACAAGCGAAATAAAAACTACTGCGCTAAACGTACCTGAGGTAGGTAAGCGAGTAGTACTGCGTGGTGTTTATTTTCAGAAAGGTGCTGTACAATTATCAGAAGCTTCTCTTAAAGAACTCGACAAACTAGTAGTACTTTTGGAAGATAATCCTAGTGCTGTCGTAGAAATTGGTGGGCATACCGATAACGTAGGAAGCGCTTACCAAAACAAAGTACTGTCACAAAGACGTGCAGAGGCAGTACTGACTTATATTACCTCTAAAGGAATAGGAAGAGAAAGGCTAAAAGCAGTTGGCTATGGGGAAGAACGCCCTATTGCTAGTAATGACGATGAAAAAGAGGGGAGAGAACTCAATAGACGCACCGATTTTGTAATTTTGGAAATGTAAAGGATCAAATTATCTTTGTGCTAAGATAAATCTCAACAAGGCGACTATATGGAGACAGAAGAGCAAAGAAACGAAGGGGTTTCCACCACACAGGTAGGACTACGGTATGGGCTCATGGTAGGATTAGCTGCTATCATATACGGTATTCTCTTGCAAATTACAGGGTTGGCATCAGTGACCGGCTTACAATGGTTAGGTGGCGTAATAACTATTGTAGGGATGGTGCTAGCCATGAAATATTACAAAGAAAATAATGGAGGGTATATGACCTTCAGCCAAGGTTTAGGTGTAGGAACCATTTTAGCAGCCGTATCAGGCGTCTTGTCAAGTGTATTTACCCTGATATACATACGATTTATAGATGACTCGCAGATACAAATAGCCATAGAAAAGGCAGAAGAAGATTTGGAAGCAAGAGGTTTTAGTGATGAGCAACTGGAAGAAGCCTTGGAAATGACACGGATGATGACTACCCCAGAGGCGATATTTCTATCAGGAATTTTAGGATCAATATTGATTGGCTTTATCCTAGCGCTTATTATTGCTCTCTTCATGAAAAAAGATAATCCAGAGTTTCAGTAAAGTATATGTCGCAACGCACCCTACCCGATATTTCTGTTGTTGTTCCTTTGTACAATGAAGAAGAATCCCTACCTGAACTCTGCGCTTGGATAGCACGGGTAATAGAAGCACAGCAACTTACTTATGAGGTGATTTTAGTAGATGATGGTAGCCAAGATACTTCTTGGGAAGTAGTGCAACGTCTTTCTAATGCAAATACGGCGATCAAAGGGATTCGTTTCAATAGAAACTACGGAAAATCAGCCGCCTTACACACAGGCTTTCAGGAGGCCAAAGGGCAGGTAATCATTACAATGGATGCAGACTTACAAGATGATCCCGATGAGATTCCTGCACTCTACGAGATGATTGCTACAAAGCACTACGATATGGTCTCTGGCTGGAAGTACAAGCGCTTCGATCCAATTTCTAAGACCATTCCTACCAAACTATTCAATGCCGTTACAAGGTGGTTTTCAGGTATTCATCTACACGATTTTAACTGTGGACTCAAAGCTTATAACCGCCGTGTAGTAAAAAGCATAGAAATATACGGAGAAATGCATCGCTACATTCCTGTATTAGCCAAATGGGCAGGTTATACCAAAATTGGAGAGAAAAAAGTAAAACACCATCCTCGCAAGTATGGCAAGACCAAATTTGGACTAGAACGCTTTCTGTACGGTTTTCTTGATCTCTTATCCATTACTTTCGTCACACGTTTCAAGAAGCGTCCTATGCATTTCTTTGGATCGTGGGGCGTATTATCATTTTTCATCGGCTTATCTATTACTTTTTACCTGATCGCTAGGAAACTATGGCAGATTTTTTATCACTCGGCTATCCTAGATAGAGAAGTAACAGAACAACCGCTATTTTATCTGGCCTTAGTAGCTATTATTATCGGTGTACAGCTCTTTTTGGCAGGTTTTTTAGGAGAGATGATCACTACTACCTCTGCTCGAGCCAACGACTATATTGTGATAGAAAGAACCAACGAACCCAATGCTGTATTGTAGCACCTTCCGAAATTTCTATCTGAAAAGTTTGTGTAACCCATATTATCTATTACCTTTGCAATCCTGTTGAGAAGCTATGGAGCCATAGCTCAGCTGGTTTAGAGCACCTGCCTTACAAGCAGGGGGTCGTAGGTTCGAATCCTACTGGCTCCACTTACTTACCTTCTCACTTGACCAACCCAAACAAACGGAGCCATAGCTCAGCTGGTTTAGAGCACCTGCCTTACAAGCAGGGGGTCGTAGGTTCGAATCCTACTGGCTCCACTTACTTATCCTTCATTTATCAAGTACTCTCTTACTTTTATCAAACTTTTACTTTAGTAAAAACTAAACGAGGTTTGTACCAGTTATCCTCCATATACTTGTTACTCCTACACAATTTGAACAAACATTGATCCATGGATCTGAAAAAATTATCAGAAGAATCAATCACCGGCTTACTCCTAGTATTCGCTTCGATCGTAGCACTTGTTTGGGCGAATTCGTCTTGGTCAGAGACTTATCATGCTTTCTGGGAAACGAAACTAACCTTAGAAGTAGGTAACTTTACTTTGGCACAAAGCTTACATAAGTGGATCAACGATGGGTTGATGGCATTGTTCTTTTTCTCTGTAGGGCTAGAAATCAAAGCAGAGTTAGTAGGAGGAGAGTTGAGTTCTCCTAAAAAGGCTATTCTTCCTATAGCTGCCGCCATAGGAGGTATGATAATCCCTGCACTTATCTTTACACTACTTAATCAAGGTGGGAGTACAGCCAAGGGTTGGGGAATCCCTATGGCCACAGACATCGCTTTTGCCATTGTGCTGGTGAGCCTGTTCAAGCGCAATGTACCTACTAGCTTGATTGTCTTTCTTACTGCTTTGGCTGTGGTAGATGATCTAGGAGCCATTCTTATTATCGCTATTTTTTACTCGGACAGCATAGATGTAACAGTACTATTAGTAGCATTGGTTGGCTTTATCATTCTGATTGTAGGAAATAAATTGAGGGTGAGAAATCCTTTTTTTTACCTCACCATAGGTATTATTGGTTTATGGTATTTTTTCTTACGTTCTGGCGTACATGCCACAATAGCGGGGGTACTCATTGCGTTAGCTGTACCAGCCCGTACCAAAATAGATGCACAAACATTTGGGAATCGGGCTAAAAAACTATTGAACGACTTCATGAACGCTTGCCCAAGTGGTACAGTACTTCTTACTAAAGAGCGAATGGATTTGATGACACAAGCACGTAAGGAGATATTCAAAGCAGAAACGCCCCTTCAGCGCTGGGATAGTGTCATACAACCTATTAATAACTTTTTCGTATTGCCGCTTTTTGCCCTCTCTAATGCTGGTGTGGTATTAAATGCAGAAGCCTTTGAGCAACTACTAGCCCCCTTGGGAACGGGTATTGTGCTTGCACTTTGTCTCGGAAAACCCATCGGGATCTTATCTTTTACTTACCTTTCTGTAAAGCTTAAAATAGCTGAACTGCCTGCCCGTGTTAATTGGTATCAATTACTGAGTGTGGCTGCTTTAGCAGGCATTGGCTTTACCGTATCACTTTTTATTACAGAACTAGCTTTCGATAGCGAAAAAGCAGTACAGGGCGCAAAATTAAGCGTACTAATTGCCTCTACATTGGCTGCTACAGGAGGTACACTATTGCTAAGTAAAGCTGCGAAGACCATTCCAGAAAAACAGATGTAATAAATAAAGAAATACTCTACTTTACTTACTGCTATATATTTATTATATTTGTTTAAACAAATAGCTTTAGAAAAGAAAGTTGATAATAGTTGTACCAGTAAGCCTTAATAGTGTATGCATTTTCCCAAAATTACAATCATTACCCTCTCTTATAACCAAGGCGCTTTTATTGAAAAAAACATTCAATCTATCTTATCCCAAGGATACCCTCACTTAGAGTATTTTATCATAGACGCGGGTAGTACAGACCACACTGTAGATATCATCAAAAAATATGAAGATCAACTAAGTTACTGGATAAGTGAACCTGTAAAAACGCCCAGCGAAGCCATCAACAAAGGATTATCCTTGGCTTCTGGAGAAATTATTAACTGGATTAACGCCAGTAATTTTTATGAACCCTATGCCTTGTTCAAAGTTGCGAATGCTTTTAGCAGCCAAAGAATACAAGTGGTAACTGGAAGAGGAAGAGCCTTAAATCCAGTAGGCCACGCTACTACTACCGAAGAAACAGTGATTTACCCCCATAGTTTATCTAAAACAATCGGCTGGGGGCATTTTGCGCAGCCCGAAACCTTCTTCCGCCGCTCTGTAGTAGCAAAAATGGGTTTGTTAGATGCCCATTTATATCATCTTATAGAACAAGATTGGTGGGTACGCTATCTGTTCTTATTCGGTCTGGAAGGTATTATAAAAATACACGACCATCTGGTTAACTTCAGTATTGAACAAAATCGAGTGGTAACTACCGATTTAGCCATCAGAGAAAACGAGCATAGCTTTTACTATGCCTTAGCCAACATGTATCGGTTATATGATTACGTGTATCTCTTCAAAAAGCATTTTCCCATTGATGAGCGATTAAAGTTACAATTCCATGCCAACTATACTAACTCGTTAGTAGAGAAAGCGGTGAATTACTTTACACTGCTACAAGCGCAAAAACTTTTCTCACAAAACAATGACACAAAAGCCCAATTAATATTGGATAAAGTAAATCCTACTATCTTACAGGAAGAAGACAAACAAATATACCGAAGAATGAAGCTGAAGAATAAATATATACCTAAGTTTATGGTGAATTTATTCTAAAGAAGGTGTTATCAATCAGTGTAATTATTCCCAGCTATAATGGTGTACACAAACTCCCTAAAGTACTAGAGAGCTTAGAAAAGCAAACACTCAATAATTTTGAAGTGATTGTAGTAGTAGATGGTTCTACGGATAATACGGTAGAGATGCTCGAACAACAATCCTTTAAGCTAGATTTAAAAGTGATAGTACAAGACAATGGTGGAAGAGCTAAAGCGCGTAACGCAGGGGCAAAAGCTGCTACTGGCTCCTTGCTTCTCTTTTTTGATGATGATATGCGGCTGGAGAAAGGTGTTTTAGAGGCACACATAAATCATCATGTTACTATCCAAAAATGTATATTAGTAGGTGGGACCCCACTAGATATGAATATAGTGAGGTTAAATGACTTGCTTCAGTATAAATCTCTGTTGGAAAAGAAGTGGGTGAAACTTCTTCAAGAAAATGTTGCAGGAAAACCCTTATCGAAGGATCAGATTTTTCTTACCGCTGCTCACTTTTCCATAAGTAAAGAGGTGTTTTGGGAGATAAATGGCTTTGATGAACAACTTACTGATGCAGAAGACTATGACTTAGGTGTAAGAGCTTTTAAGATAGGTATACCTATCTATGTGAATAGCACTATTATCGCTTGGCATGATGACTTTATCACTTGTCGTTCTTATATAAAGCGCCTACGCCAGTACAGAAAAGCCCACTTAAAACTAAAGGCGTTGAAACCTACCCTTTACCGAGATGAATTTACCCATTATGATTATAATAAGGCGGAAGGAATCAAACAGCTAGTATATCGTTTTTTTGCCCACCCTTTTTGGGTCAATACCATCGATCATTTTAATTGGCTCTTAGTATTTCCTAAGTCGATACGTTATAAGCTGTATGATGTTATCACCACTGCTTTGAGCGTACACTTTCCGAAGGTGAAACTGAAATAACTGTTTTCTATTTCCTCCCTACAGTCTTTTGTTCTTTAATCGTGTAGGTATAAGTTTCCATAATAACGTTGGAGAGGAGTTTCTCACAGGCTTTCTCTACCGTCGCTCTTGCTTCTTTTTCATCTTTTGCCTGCATAGTCATAGTAATATGCCTTCCTATACGTACCTCTTGTACGTTTTCAATGCCTAAATGCCCTAGCCCAAGCTTTACGGCTTTTCCTTGAGGGTCAAGAATTTCTTTCAGGGGCATCACGTCTATTTCTACAGTAAATTTCATTTTTTTATAATGTTATGAATAACAGAGATGGCAATGTACAAAACAATCATGAGTGGTAATGCCAAATACTTTAACAATAGCACTAAAAGTAAGCTCAAAATTAAAAATATATACTTAATCTGGTTGTCTTTCCAAGTGAAGTTTTTGAACTTCAAAGAGAAAAGAGGAAGTTCTGCTACCAATAAGAAAGACATAAGAAATATAAGAGGGATGAGCACATAGAGGTTGTACAACCACGTTTGGTAAAAGGGTTGCTGTTGTACAATGATCAAGAGAGAAGTCCATAAAATGGCATTAGCAGGTGTAGGTACGCCAATAAATGTATCACTTTGTCGTGTATCGATATTAAAACGTGCTAGACGTAACACAGAACAGACAGCTATCAAAAAAGCGCTGTAGTGCCACCAAACGACCGCCTGTAAATCACCTTGAAGTAAATCATTAGGTAAATGAGTAGCCCTTATTAAGAAAATGAAAGCAATAAAGGCAGGCAGTACCCCAAAAGTAATGGCGTCTGAGAGCGAATCAAGTTGCTTCCCTAACTCTGAGTGTACACGCAGGGCTCTGGCGACAAAACCATCCGCAAAATCAAATACAAGGGCAATCCCTACAAATAAGGCTGTCAACTGCCAATGGCCTTGTAAAAGCTGTACAATACCTACACAACCACAAAAAGCATTGCCCAAGGTCAATAGATTAGGAATATGTCTAACCATTAAAAGAAGGGATTGTGTTGCTTCTCAAAACCAACCGTTGTTTCAGGGCCGTGTCCTGTTAAAATGCGCATATCGTCAGGAAGTATGAAAAGCTGTGTTTGAATAGAGCGGAGTAACTGTTCGTGATTACCACCCGGTAAGTCTGTCCGTCCTATACTCCCTCTAAAAAGCACATCGCCATTGATACAAAAGCCTTGCTCTTCATGTATGAATACTACATGACCTGGCGAGTGGCCTGGGGTAAAACGTATTTGTAAAGTTGTGTTTCCAAAGGTAATAGTATCTTGCTCAGTAATCATTTGATCTATTTTAATAGCATCAAAGTTCCCAAACCCTTGCGCCTTCACCCAACCCAGTACCATTTCCGAGAAATTTAGGCGCTCTGCCTCGTGAGCTTTAAAGGGTACTTTATACTTCTCTTGTAAGAAACGAACACCTAGTACATGGTCTACGTGGCAATGTGTATTGACTAAGGCGGTAACCTGTAGCGCTTGTTCTTCTATAAATTGTACCAAGGTATTTTGTTCTTGTGGTGTGTAGCAACCCGCATCTATAACGATAGCCTCTTGAGTATCATCATACAGTACAAAAGTATTTTCTGCAAAGGGGTTGAAAGTAAAAGTTTTGATCTGAACCATAAAGATAAAGTGAAGAAATAAAATATGTCTAAATTTTTGTAGCTACTCACCTGTAAACTTAGTGTGTTGGCTCGAAAATCCAGCAAGGTGGTGGGCTGATTTTGTGAGCAGAAGCTAACCGAGCCTGCGAGCTCGACGCAGTCAACCGACGAAGGAGCTCAGCGAAGCTAAAAAATGAACAAAAGATAAGTAGAAGCATAAATACTAAATGTTTTGTGAGGCCTTCATTATACAGAATGTATTTTTTAAAATACGCTTAAATAACTACAGCATCTTTTACCAATGGAGAAGGAAGTTCCTGATCTAGTGGTACGTCCATCGCCTCGTATACATTCTGTTTAATTACATTGGCCAAGTGTCGTAAGGGAAGGTCGTTGGCATCTTTTCCAAAAGGCTGCTCAATCTCTTCAGAAATGACTTCTACCCCAGCCAAGGCATAACTAATCAAAAATACAGCAGGTATGGTGTAGTATTCGAATTTATCTACCAGACCAATTGGGAGAAATAAAGCGTAGAAAAAGATGAAGCTTTTAATAAAAGAAGTATGTGAATAGGGAATAGGAGAGTTTTTGATTCGCTCACAAGCCCCTAAGATATTAATCAACTGCTCTATTTGCCCTTTGATATTAATTTTATCAGCCTCTGATACGAGCCCTGATTTGTAAAGCGCTTCCATTTTAATAAAGATCAAAGAAGCAATTTTGTGTGGTACGTGTTTCGCCTGTTTCAATTCCTCTATGTAGCCCTCTTCTTCAGTAGGGTCGAAGAAACTAAAGTCGATATGGTCTCTCAAATGCCCTTTCAAGGCGTAAGCAAAATTAGCAATTTGTGCAGCAATATAGCGGCGTGTCTGGGTGTCTTCTTTAGGGATAAGACAGTTAAAGTTAGAGGCCATCGTACGGCTGTCATTAATTAAGGCACCCCATTGTTTACGACCTTCCCACCAACGATCGTAAGAAGAGTTGATCCTAAAAACTAGCGTTAAACCCAAAATAACCCCTATTAAAGAGAGGAAAGTAGTGTCTAGGTTAATAGGCATTGCATCAGCGCCAAATACGTGGATACGGAGCAGTGTTACTAAGGTAGAGTACAAGAAAATACTCAATTGTATCTTGAACAATTCACGGGCATTGTAGGAATCTCCAAAACCCAACGCGTTGACGATAACACCCCGCCAGCTCTTCGTATTATAGATGATCATAAGGATTGCTTGTAGGTAAAGTTACAGCTACAAAAATAAAAAAACTGAATCATTCTACCAGTTTTTCTAAAATTAAGTATATTAGACAAAATATAGGAAGACATATCTTCAGAGAAAGTTTGAGAACCATGCAATCATATACACTTTTTTTTCTACTTGTTATACTATGTATTGGGGCGTTACCACTCAACGCACAATTCGTAGAAAAAGACAAACGAGAGAAAAAAGATACTTTAAATCGTGTAGAGACAGAAACGGAAAAAACACCATCACCCACTACGTCCAAATCCAAGAAAAAGGGAGCTGGCTTAGAGCGTTTCACTTTTGGAGGTAACTTCGGTTTATCTTTTGGTAGTATTACTGCCATAGAGCTCTCACCTGCCATTGGCTACAAAGTAACTGAAAACCTTATTCCTGGTGTAGGAGGGACTTACATGTACTTCAGTACACAGGCTACTAATGGCGTACAAACTTTCGATATTGAAACTTCAGTATACGGCTTCCGAGGCTTTTTACAATACATTATTTTTGAAAATTTCTTCCTATGGGGAGAATTTGAAACGCTTAATGTGGAAGTAGCTAACTTCGATACTGATCAATTAGAGCGTGAGTGGGTGAATAGCCCTTTTATCGGTGGAGGCTATCGTGTACCCATGGGCTTTCGAGGCGCCTTTAATTTTACTGTACTGTACAACCTTAATTATCAAGATAATCGTTCTCCTTACCCAAGCCCCTTAGTAATAAGAGCAGGCTTTTTACTTTAGAATCTTTCTTCATAAGACAAACCTTGCATTTTAAGAGAATGTTAAGAGAATGCTTCTTTGTGTATCAAAGTGTTGAATATGAGAAAGCTATTTCCTAATATTCTGGGGGAAAAGTAGCGTTTTGCAAAATTTCTACACTGAAAAAAAGCATTTATCAGAAAAAAATACCTATATTGAACGCGCAAAATGTTTAATACACATGTAATATTTATCTTTAATTCATAGTTTATTCATTAACCTTTACTCATTCTAAATCATGATAAAAAAACTACTGCTCACAGTTTTTATCTTGGCCTGCGGACTCGCACTCCATGCCCAAGATAAAACCGTGACTGGAACCGTGACAGACCAGGATGGACTGCCATTACCAGGCGCAAGTGTCTATGTGAAAGGGAATACCAGTATCGGGGCCATTACAGGCGTCGATGGAACCTTCTCTTTACAAGTACCCAACGATGCCACCATCGTAATATCAGCTGTTGGCTTTGATGCCCAAGAGTTTAGTGCGGCTACGCAAACTACCTTCAATGTAAGTCTCGCTGAGACAGCCCTTACGGAGGTAGTGGTAACAGCCAATGCGATTGAAAAAGAACGCAAAGAGATTGGCTATGCGATTAATACAGTAAGTGCAGATGATTTGACGGAGGTAAGATCGCCTAATGCGCTCAACTCCTTGGCAGGTCGTGTACCAGGTGTACAGATTACTTCTGCTAGTGGCTCCCTAGGAGGCTCTACCAACGTACTGATACGAGGAACAAGTTCAATTGGCGGTAATAACCAACCCCTTTTTGTAGTAGATGGAGTACCTATTGATAATACTAATTTTTCTGGTGCAGTAGATAGATTTTCTGCCCCTGACTTTGGTAACCGGGCAGCTGACCTTAATGCAGATGACATTGAATCCATGACGGTATTGAAAGGCCCTGCGGCAGCTGTGCTTTATGGGTCTCGCGCAGCCAATGGCGCTATTATTATTACTACTAAGAGAGGTAAGCTTAATACAAAGGCTTCTGTATCCATTAGTTCTTCCGTACGGTTCGAAGATCCACTCAGGTTGCCTGATTATCAAAATACCTTTGGGCAAGGAAGTATTGGTAAGCTAGATAGCTCTGCCCGTGCTAGTTGGGGGCCTCTTATGAGTCCAGAGAGAACTTTTACCAATGCTAATGGGCAAACAGAGACCTTTAGTTCCCAACCTGATAATGTAGAAGATTTTTTTGAGACTGGTGTTACATTGATCAATAATGTAGCCCTTTCGGGAGGAACAGAGAATACCTCTTATCGATTAAGCTACACTAACACACAGCAGGAAGGGATTGTACCTAATTCGGAATTGACTAAACAAGTGTTCAATGTTAATGCTTCTAGTAAGCTGTCTGAAAGATTGAGTTCTTCTTTTGGTATTACTTACACTAGGCAAGATAATACGGGTAGACCCATACAGGGTTTTAATGATCCTGATGTAATTGTTGATAATGTATATCTCTTCCCGAGAAATACGAACTTGGATGTTATTAGCGATTTCAAAGATCCAGTTACTGGAGAGCAAATTCCTTTTTTAGGGGCTGAACAAAATCCTTACTGGACAGTAAACGAGAATCTTTACACTATGGAGCTTGATCGATTTACGGGGAATGGACAGTTAGGTTACCAACCTCTTGAGTGGCTTAACGTCTCTTGGAGAGTAGGAATCGATACTTACCGAGAGCAAAGACAACAGATTACTTCACCAGGCTCAGTAGGTGTACCATTAGGAAGATTTTGGCAAGATAGACTCTATAGTCGTCAAGTTAACTCAGATTTAATTGCTACCGTTACTTTACCCATTACCCAAGACATCGGTTTTACAGGTATAGTAGGACACAATGTAAACGATCGCTATTTCGAAAGTTTCTATAATGAGTCGCAGGATTTAGCTGATCCCACATTATTCAATGTAGCCAATGCCAACGTAAATACTCCACAAGAAACTGAGGAGAGAATTCGCCTCTATGGGGTGTATTTCGATCTTGGCTTTAGCTTCCGAGATTATCTATTTGTGAACTTAACGGGTAGAAATGACTGGAACTCTACGTTACCAGAGGAAAATAGAAGTTTCTTCTACCCCTCTGTTAGTTCCAGCTTTATATTCACAGAGGCCTTCGGTCTAGATAACAACATACTCACTTTTGGTAAGTTGAGAGCTAATATCGCACAAGTAGGAAATGGAACAGACCCTTACTTACTCAATTTTAGGTTCTTCCCTCAATCTGATATCTTCCAGTTATTTGGCGTAGATAATGCTTACCCTTGGGGGCCTAACAGTATTGTGGGTTTTGATGCTACTGGTAACATCCCTGCTGATAATACTTTAGTTCCTGAAATAACTACCTCTTGGGAAGTAGGAGCCGACTTACAGTTTTTTGGAGGACGCTTGAATGTAGACGCTACTTACTATAGTGCGCGCATCAATGATCAAATTCTTAACCAAACGATTCCGTTCAGTACAGGGTTTGGTAGTGTGACTATCAATAGTGGTGATGTACGTAATCGAGGTGTAGAACTACTATTGTCAGGACAAATATTGAGAAGCAATGCACCGAGAGGATTTGTATGGGGCGCCTCAGTTAACTTCGCTCAAAACAATAATGAGTTGCTCAACCTCAACGAGGGACAAGAGTTTGCCACTATCCCTGGCACACGTACTGATCCTGGTCTACAGGCCAGAGTAGGGGAGCCGCTAGGTTCTATTGTTGGAGAAGGTTGGCGAAGAAATGAAAATGGAGATATTATTATCAACCCCACTACTGGGCTGCGCGAAGAAGTTGCTGATACCGTGATAGGGAATATTCAGCCCGATTTCCGCTTAGGCTTCCAGAATACTTTTAGCTTTAAAGGCTTCACGCTTACCGCACTGGTTGACTGGAGCGAAGGTGGACAACTCCACTCTCAAACTATACAAGCCTTGAGAGCAGGTGGTTATGCAGAAGAAACCAGTATAAGAGATGTTGCCTATATTGATAACGGCGTAATCGATAATGGGGATGGCACTTTCAGACCTAATGATATCCCCATTACCTACCAACAGTTTTGGGGACAGCAGGATAATACCGATGAAGATGGTATCTTTGATGCCACCTATGTGAAGTTACGAGAGGTAACGCTCTCCTATGCCTTTCCACAGAAGTGGCTGGAGAATACCTTCATTGGTAGTTTGCGCGTTGGTGTTGAGGGTAGAAACCTAGCATTACTCTTCTCTAACATCCCACACATCGATCCTGAAGTTAGCTTTTATGGAGGTGGGTCTAATGCACAAGGTATTGAGGCCTTTAATCTGCCTAGTACCAGAAGCTATGGTTTTAACGTAAGAGCAACCTTCTAAACGATTCAAAACTCATGAAGAAAATACATAAAATTATATTAGGAACTTTATTTGTCTTCTTCGCTACTGCTTGCGAAAGAGACTTCCTAGATGTCAATACAGACCCCAATGCTACAACAGAGGCTATCCCAGGGGCATTGATGACCGAAGCTATGCTTGGTTATTCACAAAATAATCTGAATACACTCAATCCAGATGGACAGGCCTATATACAGTACCATAAGCCAGTAGTAGTACTTACTGGACCAGATACCTACATAGTAGCCCCTATTGGTAATAATAACTTCTGGAATGCAGTTTATTCGGGTATTCTCACAAATGTAAGGCTTCCAGAAATAGAAGCAGCTGAGGCAGGAAATAATAATGTAGTAGCACAACTGAAAATATTCCAAGCAATGGTGTACTTGACTGCTGCTGATAGATGGGGAGAAATACCTTTTACAGAGGCCAATGATGTTGAAAATCTGAACCCTAGCTTTGATGAACCTACCGTTATCTACAACGGAATTATCGCGCTTATTGATGAGGCGTTAGCATTAGTAGATCTTACTAACCAGCAGGAACCTTTCACCATTGTAAATAGTGATCCATTGTTTAATGGAGATATGGAGAGATGGCAGCGCTTTGCCAATTCTTTAAAACTCAGAGTGTTGATGAGGATCTCTAGTGTAGAGGATGTAAGCGCACAAATATCAGCATTATTGACAAGTGGTGTTCCTTTTGTAGAAGATAACTCGCAGAATGTAGAGTTCCGATACTTTGCTGATAGAACCAACCAAAACTTTGACTTTGCTACCTTCGATAACTTTACCAATCTCAATTCTTATCAATTGGATGGCGGTATAAGAAGGCATCAGCGTTGGAGAAGAGGGGCTAACGGATTGGTAGATCTACTGAATACACTTGGTGATCCAAGAAGGTTTTCTTACTTTGATCGAGACCTCTCATTTGAGACGACTCCTCCTCCTGCTGATCCTGAGACTCCAGTTGACTTCTTTGACAGAACAGCACCCTTGGTAGGTTCTCCAAATGGTGCTAGTGCACAGCCTGATCCAGAAGATAGATGTTATACCAGTCTATTTTTTATTCGTCAGGATAAATCAGACGAATGGTTGACGGCAGCCGAGCATAATCTATTAGCAGCAGAGGCTTATGCAAGAGGTTTGGCACCGGGAGGATTGACAGCAGCACAAACCGCGATGGAGGCGGGCATTAGAGCTTCTATGACACAGTTTGACGGTTTCACTTATGAGGGAAAAAATTATGAAATTCCTGATGAAGAGATAGATGACTACATTGATGCCTTACCTGAACTCACTACATTAACAGCTGATGAGGCCTTAGAGGTAATCCAAGAACAGCAATATATTGCCTTGTTCAACAATGGACAAGAGGCCTGGTCTAACTGGAGAAGAACTAAAGTGCCTGATTTACAAGTGCCTATTGGTGCACCTATCATAACCGTCATCAGTCGAATAGAGCTTCCTAATGATGAGTTAAGGGCCAATAGTAATGCACCTAGTGTTACTCCTAGGATTGATGAACCAGTATATTTCGAAAAACCGAGACAATAAATGCAGAACGATCCCATGAAAAAAATAATCAATATATTCTTAGTCCTATTTTGTGTAGTTTTCACTAGCTGTGAAGAAAATGGAGAAGATCCACTAGCGGGCATACCCTCTACTGATTTGTTTGTGGAGTTTGCAGCGGATACACCTGATGCAATAGAGGCTACTGAGATCATAGATGGAGAAGACCTTGATGAAGATACTATAAACATAGTATTAAATTCTCCGATTAGTTACGAGAGCGATATACTCTTTAATCTGTCTTTCTCAGGAAGTGCTGTTTTTAATACTGACTATCGCGTATTTGTAGAAGATGATAATACCATGATAGAGTCTATAGACGCTAACGGAGCAGTCATTAGAGCTGAAGCAGTTCCTACTGCAGGTGACGTACTTGTTACAGAACAAGCTAGGTTTAGTATTACCTTTCCAGAAGACCTTACTGAAGATGGAGAGAAAGAGCTAGAAATCACGCTTACAGGCGCTACGGTAGATCTGACTGGACAGACTTTGGCAGGTGGGAGAGGACCTCTCAGAAGGCAAACCGTTGTTGTTATTGCCGATTCTGATGCTCCAGACCCAGCAGATTAGGATTACTACTTTATCACAAGTTGTATAATCTTTTAGAGCGAATCGTTCCCACGGTTCGCTCTATTTTTGTTTCCCTTTAAAATCGCCCCAATATCCACAAAGGTATCGCCGCTGCTCACCACCGGTAGCTTTCCATCCCACTTTTCAATGGCTTTCAGGCGAAGGAGTTCTTCATTAATGGATTGTTGTAGAAGGTTTTGTGCATCAGCTTGTGCTTGTGCTCTTACACGTTCTTGTTCTGCTTCGGTGCGAATGCGGGCAAGGTCATTTTTGGCGGTAAGTGCTTTCTGCTCTGCAATTTGCTTGAGTTCAATGGCGCTATTAAACTCCTCAGAAAAGTTGAAGTCTACAATCGAGAAATCTGTTACGATGATATTATTACGGCTCAAGCGTTTTTTAATGTATGCATAGACATCTTCTTTTACCTCAGGACGTTTCGTGATGAGCTCTTCTGCTGTATAGCGTGCCGTTGCCGATTTAATAGATTCTTGAATGATGGGTTGAATGATCGTCCTTTGATAGTCGGGTCCTAAATCTTGGAAAATGATATTAGCTTTCTCTTTAGAAAGGTAAAAGTTGAGCGCCACCCGCGAGGTAACAGGTTGTAAGTCCCGAGAAGAGGCGGTAGCATCTGCTTCTATTTTCTGAATGCGTACATCTAGCTGTATTACCTCCGCTTTGAAAGGGTTAATCGCGTGAATGCCCTCGGGAAGTAATTCCTTTTGTACAGCGCCAAAGTGCGTTACTACGCCTATCTTTCCTGAGTCTACAACCACAAAGGTTTTAATAGAGAAAATAGTAATAAGGAAAACGAGTATACTGCCTAGTACGACATACAGAACAGTTTTGGAGGGGATGGAAGATTTCTGAGCCATAGTGTGATATGTAAGGGTTTTAAGTAAATATACTAAATACCCGCTTTTTTCTAATAGGTATCCTTTGGTTTTGTCTTTTTGGAAGTATAATCACCAGGTTGCTATTCGGCTCTTATAAATTCTAATAAAATGCCGTAGTAGCTGTGACCCTTTTCATTGAGCCGTCTTAGGTCTAAAATAAATCGCATTCGGTTTGTAAAAGCTACGATAGCGTGTTCGTGATTATAAATCAGTAATAATGGTTAAGAGTATGTTTAAATTTTATTAACTGTTTGTTTTTAAGATCAATATAAGCGCGTTGGCCTGAAAATCCAGCGGGGAGGTGGGCTGGATTGTGGGCAGAAGCTTTGGATTTGACTTCGTCGAGCTCGCAAGCTCGGTTTCTTGATTTGGCTGCGCCGAACTCCTGTTAGTCGGTTTTTGGTTCGTTTTGGGCTACGCCGAGCTCGCCAGAGGCTCGGTTCATCAAGAACCGGAACAAAGTGGAGTTCAGCGAAGCTAACCGACGCAGGAGCTCGACGCAGTCAACCGACGCAGGAGCTCAGCGAAGCTAAAAAATGAACGAAAGGTAAACCAAAGGAAAAGTGATGAAAATTTCTTAAAACATTAATTATATGGCATTTAATTTCTAAACATTCTCTAAAGCATAACAAAGTAACTCGGTACGCTAACTATACATCGTGGAATAGCTAGTCTATTAAGTCAAGGGCTTTGACTTCTTCAATAGTAAGTCCAGAAACAAGGGCTGTTTCTTCGTAACTCTTTCCTTCTTTAAGGCACTTTAGGACAGTAAGTACCTTCTGCATTCTTTTTTGTTCTCCTTTCTGGTAGACTTCGGATTCTTCAATGTTATAGTCAATAGGCATATTCTCTATCATTTTAAGGGTTATACCTTCAAGCTTTCTGATCCTTGAGAGAACAAGAAGCTGATGTAAGTACTCTTCTAATGCTAACGGATCACAATCTCTTGCCAACGTCTCAAGGATAGAACGTAGCACTTCTTCGCTTTGTTATTTTTGTAGTTGGTGAGTAAAGCCAGTAAAAGCATCTCTGACGTATCGGCTTCTAAAAATGTTTTGGTCTGTAGTGTTTGCAAGCTCAACAGCGTAAACTCGTTAAATACCTCTTCCGTTTTAAGCTTTGTACGCATCTTAGATAGCTTCTGCCCCAAATAGATGACCATTTGCTTTACTGGTTTTTTGAATTTTCCAAAAATCAAGGTGTGGTAAAGCATCATTCGATCAAGCATAGTCGAATCATCTTGGGTCTGGAACTCCACATGTAGAATCAGTTCTTTTCCTTCTTTAGTGGTCACTTCTGCCAAGAAATCAGCTTTCCGTTCAAGCGTTGCAGGAAGCTCCATGGAAAGCTCTTTATAGTGATCGATCTCGATACCCAATCTTTAGGCTACCAAAGGTAAAAAGATCACATTAATGTTCTCTTTGAAAAGGCGATCATAGACATTACCTTCTTGTTTGTTAGATTGTCTGTCATTCTTTCTAGCAATGCCTGCAAGCTAATCATTTTTATTTACAAGAAAGCTTATAGTGCCACTCGGGATAGTATATCCCGATTAGACTAAAAAAGTAAAATACTTTCTATTTTGAAGTTTGATATCAGCATTAGGGAATATATAAAATACATTTCTCTTATATCTTTCATCTTTTGTCTTGTATCTTTTTTCCCTCTTAAAAATCAATCTCCTTTCGGTCGTAAAAAAACTTTCCAGTGGGAACGGTGGCCGTGGTAGCTAACCAAACCGCCGTATCGGCTCCCTGTTCTACTGAGCGTGTGGCATTTGCACCGCCCATATCGGTTCTTACCCAACCTGGCGACATACTATTTACTTTTATACCTTCCTGTTGTAGTTCATTGGCCAATAGCACTGTAATGCTATTAAGGCCCACTTTCGATAAGCGATAGGCCGCGTAATTCCCTTGGAGATCGCGCCAAGCCCCCATACCACTAGACATATTGATAACACGGCCCTCGTCGCTTTTTTTCAGCAAGGGTAAGAAAGCCTTTGTGAGTTGTATGACTCCAAAATAGTTGGTATCCATCACTTTTTTAATTTCTTCTAGTGGTGTATCAGTCAGACCTGTACTATTACTAAAGATACCTGCATTGTTAATGAGTACATCTAGCTTGCCTTGTTCACTAGCAATTTTTGAAGTAAGCTGTGTTATATTATCTATATTTGTTACGTCCAGTGTAGCCGCTAAAGCTTGGTGGCCTATCTCTTTGGCAGTTTTTGCTGCCTCTTCTTCTTTACGTGCACCCACATATACAGTATGTCCTTGTGTGGCCAACTGTCGGGCAATTTCTTTTCCGATGCCTCGGTTAGCACCCGTGACTAAAATAACTTTTCCCATGTTTGTTTCGTTTTTGCTAAAAATACAAGTTTTATTGAGAAGTAAGTGAGTAATTTAGTGAATGGATAGAAGGGAAGTAAAAATAACTGCCTTATTTCAGGAACATACAAAAATCTTGAGTTTTACTTCTAAAATCTTATTTTTAAAACCTTTAAACCTAATTCCCCATCAACGTGAACGAAAAAGTTTACCCTACACTACAAGCCTTTTTTCAATCTATAGGGCTGCCACTTGAACAAGATACAGAGCTTACTATTCATCCCTTAAAGGGACTACATGGTGACAAACCAATCAAATCGCCCCTATTTCGTACCAATTACTTTACCATCGTATTAGTGACAGGCGGGAAGAGCACCTATATCGTAGATAATCATACTTTTCCTATTGCCAGAGGCGCTTTCTACTTTTCTAATCCTGGACACCTCAAAGCTTTTGAAATAGAAACGAGCTTAACAGGTTACTTGACTACCTTCTCCGAAAAGTTCGTAAAACAACATTTTGAAAAAAACTTCTTCACCCAATTCCCTTTCTTAGTAGAGGCTACTACGCCTGTAATAGACCTAGAAGAAACGACCTTAGAAAGCCTTGTAGCGATCAGTGAGCAGATGTTACAAGCCTACAATACTCCCTCTCCACAAAAGCAAGCGATGCTTAGTCATTATCTGTCCATTATACTTCTAAAGACCAAAGAGATACTCCTCGATGAAAGAAGGGTAATTCACCCTACACGCCGCGATGATGAAATATTTATACAGTTTAAACAACTGCTTACGCAAAACTTTGTAGCCATTGCCGCAGGAGAGCTACATAAGGTGTATTCTGTAAGAGAATTTGCCGAACAGCTTCATCTACATCCTAATTACCTTAATCAGATTATTAAGAAAACTACTGGGCAACCCCCTATAAAGCATATTCAAGCACGCACCCTTACTGAAGCCGAAGGGCTTCTGACCAATTCTAATAAAACAGTTTCGGAAATTGCCCACTTATTAGGCTTTACCGATACCACTCACTTCAGTAAATTCTTTAAAAAACATACTAATCAGACGCCGTTACAGTACAGAACCGATCAACAACTTTAAAATATACCTAACCTCCTTTTTTACTTACCTATTCGCGTGGGTGTGTTTAGTGTAGTTTTGTAACATATCATTCAATAATCACTTAATAAAACACACACAACAATGGATACACAAAATAAAATAGCTTTAGTAACAGGTGGTAGCAGAGGTTTAGGAAAAAATACAGCCATGCGCTTAGCAGAAGAGGGCGTAGACGTAATCCTTACCTACAGAAGTAAAAAAGAAGAAGCCGAAAAAGTAGTAGCCGACATACAAGAACTGGGGCAATCAGCCGTAGCGCTCCCCCTAGATGTAGCCAAGCTCGATACTTTCGATACTTTTTTTGAAGCAGTAAAACAGGCCCTAGCTACTCATTGGCAAAGAGAAAGCTTCGACTTCCTCATCAATAATGCAGGGATTGATAGTTATTCACCAATTCAAGAAACTACAGAAGACCAATTCGATGCCTTGATGAATGTACATTTCAAAGGGGTATACTTCCTTACGCAAAAGGCATTACCACTTATCGCAGATCACGGACGTATTGTCAACATCTCTACAGGACTGACGCGCTTTAGTATTCCTGGGTACAGTGCCTATGCGGCGATGAAAGGGGGAATAGAGGTGTTTACTCAGTATTTGGCCAAAGAGTTAGGTGAACGTAAAATTACTGCAAATGTGGTAGCACCTGGTGCCATTGAAACAGATTTTACCGCACCTGCCTTTACTCACAATTCGCAAATCAAAGATTATCTTGCTTCCCAAACTACTTTGGGTAGAGTAGGCTTACCTGATGACATCGGTGGGGTAATTGCCTTCCTCTGTGACGAAAAAGCCTTCTGGATCAATGCCCAACGTATCGAAATTTCTGGTGGTATGTTTTTGTAGGAATTAGTAAACAACAACTATAAAACCCTTGAAGGTTATCAAGCCTTCAAGGGTTCTTTTCTAATATCGAGTATGTATAAAGCTGATTTTTTAGTTAACTAGTAGAAGGAAGTAAATCCTTGACATTCTGTTCTAACCAAGTAATCAATAGCTATTCAAGAGGAAAGGTGTAATAAGGAGCAGTCTGCGTAAAAAACAAAAAAAGTATAGGCGGTCGCCGAACTACTCTTCACTCTTTATTAAGATCAATGCTGTCAATCAGATATCTACCTTGGTATTGTTTTATTTTCATAAACACACGGTAAGCACCATTTTTTGAGCTATACTTTACAATAGTATAGTTGAGTGATTTCCCAGAGTTGCCTCTATGGTAATTCTCAAAACCAGCGGGATTAGGCGCATTTTTAGTAAAAAAATCGCGCATGACAAATGCTGCTTGTGTTTTACTATAATTACTTTTCTTGCCGTCAAAGCTAATCTCTACCGTTTCACTGAATAGCTTTGCTAAATCTTTGGCGCTACCAATTTTAATAGCAGCCTCTGCCTGCGTAATAACACTACTTTGTGCATAGCTCGTCAGTGTGCTGGCAAGGACAAAGAAGAAGAAAGTATATAGTGTAAAAAATTGCCTCATAAATCAATGGTCATTTATTTCATATAAACAAACGTATACTAAAAGCGTGCCTAAAAACTTTTTAGGAATAGTGGGGTTGTGCCTGAAAATTACATATAAAAAAGATTTTAATTGCCTATTTTTCAATATAACTTTACTACTGTAGAATAAATTATTGAGTAGAACGATATTCGAATTCATGCGTAGAAAAGTTGTTTTAATCATATTGGATGGGTGGGGAATAGCTACTATACCAGAAGTCTCGGCAATCGCTCAGGCAGCTACTCCTTTCATTGATAACCTGTATAGTAAATACCCTCATAGTACTTTACAAGCTTCTGGGATAGCGGTAGGGCTACCTGAAGGACAAATGGGAAACTCCGAAGTAGGGCATATGAATATAGGAGCAGGAAGGGTTGTCTACCAAGACTTAGTAAAAATTAATAAAAGCATAGAAGAAGGAGAACTGGTACAACATAAGGTACTATTGGAAGCGTTACAATATGCTAAAGATAATAACAAGAAAGTACATCTAATTGGGCTGCTATCCGATGGAGGTGTCCATGCACATAGCGATCACCTTATAGCACTCTGTGAGCTTGCCGCGCAGCGGGGGGTAGGCCATCAAACCTTTGTACATGCCTTTACCGATGGCAGAGATACAGCTCCTAAGAGTAGCATTACTTATCTACAAGCCTTACGACCTGTGTTAGCAGAAACACAAGTACGTCTAGCCTCTGTAATAGGGCGTTATTATGCAATGGACAGAGACCAGCGCTGGGAGCGCATTAAAAAAGCTTACGATTTACTAGTGCACGGAAAAGGAGAAGCTACACACGACATCTTGGCAGCGATAGAAGCCTCATACGCTGCTGAAGTAACAGATGAATTTATAGCTCCTATCGTTTGTGTAAATAAAGACGACCAACCTTACGCTACCATCGCTGCCGATGACGTGGTCATCAGTTTTAATTTCCGTACCGATAGGGGTAGGCAACTAACGGAAGCACTGACTCAAAGAGACTTTCCTGATTATGAAATGGAGGCACTGCCCCTACATTACCTTACTTTTACCAACTACGACGACAGTTTTGAAAATATAAAGGTGATTTTCGAGAAAGATCATCTCGTGAACACCTTAGGGGAAGTGATTGCCAAAGAGGGACTGAAACAGGTGCGTATTGCCGAGACAGAAAAATACCCGCACGTTACTTTTTTCTTTTCAGGTGGAGAAGAGGAAGCTTTTAAAGGCGAGCAACGCATACTCTGTCCCTCTCCACAAGTAGCTACCTACGATTTACAACCTGAAATGAGTGCCCACGATATTACACAGGCAGCTATAAAAGAACTACAAAAGCAAGAAAGTCACTTCATCTGCTTAAACTTTGCCAATCCAGATATGGTAGGGCATACAGGTGTATTTGAGGCGGCTGTAGAGGCCTGTACTGTAGTGGATCGCTGCACCAAAGAGGTAGTAGAAACCGCCATTGAAAATGACTACACCGTACTAATCATTGCCGATCATGGGAATGCAGATTATATGATTAACGATGATGGCTCTCCACACACAGCGCATACGACTAACCTTGTTCCTTGCATTTTGATAAACGACAATCAAGGCAGACAACTCAAAGAAGGGATATTGGGCAATGTGGCCCCTACTATCCTAGCCTTAATGGACATTACACCACCGAAAGAAATGACAGAAAGCACTTTACTTCAAAGCTCGTGAATAACATACTAAAAATATTATTTTTATTAAGTTTAACAGGCTGCAACCTACAGATGAATCCACAAGGAGAGCGCCCTACGTATTACTTCGACTTGAAAGGCTTTATTGCCACTCAAGTAACCTATTTGAACGAAGCGAATCCTACTGTAAGCAAGAGAGTGGTGATAAATAAGAAAGTACAACGTAAAGAAATCAGCCAAGTGAATTGGCAAAAGGAGTTGGACTTATTCAACCAAGCTGATATCAACAAATCATCGCTTAAAGATATGTACGAAGAGAGCGAACGACAGATAAAAGGACAACGCGTTGTTACCTACAAAGCAAAGCGTAAGAGCCTGTATACACAAGTACTAAAAGTCGTGTTTGAATCTTCGAGCAATACCATCATTCGCATAGAAGCCAAGATGAATGCTCAAAACTATTTGTATTGTACCTACAGACACATTACGCTATACTGTACCCCCAGTAAAGAAGGAAAAGTACGCCTGAAAGCTTATGGGTTTGAGGGAAAACAACAAATGATATTAGCAGGAAGAGAAGATTTTGAAGTATACGGCAAAATTTTATAAGTAGATAATACACTTATGTGAAGAAAAATTAGTATAAAATTTGTTTTATACTTACATGAAAAAATAGATATAGCTTTCTTCTATAAAAGAATAACTATCTTCTGTTTTTAACTGACTGAAAACCCTTACGCAAACTATGTATAAACGCATACTGATTTATACAGTCCCACTGATTGTACTTTTTAACCTAAAGCCATTAGATGATCGCCGTATTGAAAATACTATCAACTATCCCTTTGAATACATCAAACAAGAAAAATGGGTAGACAGCGTCTTTCGAACCTTAACACTCGACGAAAAAATTGGACAGTTATTTATGGTGGCAGCCTACTCCAACAAAAAGGAAGCGCACTATAAGGAGATAGAAAAACTCGTAAAAAATCAGAAAGTAGGTGGACTCATTTTCTTTCAAGGAAGTCCGTACCAACAAGCGCTCCTGACTAATCGTTATCAAGCACAAGCAGAAGTACCCTTAATGATCGCTATGGATGCAGAGTGGGGGCTAGGAATGCGCTTAGACAGCACGCTTTCTTACCCTAGACAAATGACACTTGGTGCTCTACGAAATGATACATTGATTTATCAAATGGGGCGACAAATCGCCGAGCAGGCTAAACGCCTAGGTGTGCATATCAACTTTGCCCCCGTGGTAGATATTAATAGTAATCCACTTAATCCAGTGATTGGCAACCGCTCCTTTGGCGAAAACAAAGAGAAAGTAGCCCAAAAAAGTATCCTGTATATGCGAGGTATGCAGGAAGCAGGGTTAATGGCTAATGCCAAGCACTTTCCTGGTCATGGTGATACAGAAAGTGATTCTCATTTTACTTTGCCAGTTATCCAACACGATAGGCAACGACTGGATAGCTTAGAACTTTACCCTTTCAAAGCACTCATCAAAGAAGGAGTAGGGAGTATGATGGTCGCACACCTCTACCTGACGCAGTTGGATGAGAGAAGTGAACGGAAAAAAAGAAAGGAAATGAATATTCCAGCAACCCTTTCTAAAAATATTGTGAGCGGACTACTTAAGAATGATTTGGGCTTTCAAGGGTTAGTATTTACAGATGCACTCAATATGAAAGGAGTAAGTGCCTTTTATGAACCTGGAGAAATGGATATAATGGCGCTAAAAGCGGGTAATGATGTATTGTTGTTTCCTGTAGATGTAAAAATAGCGATAAAAGCCATTAAGCGTGCCGTTAAGAAAAGAGAAATGGAAGAAGAGGAGATAGATAAGAAGGTGAAGAAAATACTACGTGCCAAGTATAAAATGCAATTACATCGTTATCGACCTATCCAAACGGTTGGATTGACAGACAGCCTTAATCAATTTTCCTACAAAAGGTTTATTGACTTACTTCATCAAAAAGCGAATACTCTTGTAGCAAATAAAGACAGTTTATTGCCTTTTCGTCATTTAGATCTTGAAAACTTTGCCTCCTTGACATTGGGCGATAAAGCATTAGCAAGAGGTTTTCAACACTATCTAGATAACTATGTAGCTTTTGAGCACCATCATATCCCTACTGATTCCTTCGGAAAGGCAAGTGTTTACCAATCCCTAGTGAGTAAACTAGCCGATAAGTCGATAGTAGTGGTAGCGGTAGGAAACATCAATAAAAAAAAGAAGAAAAACTATGGTATAGACCCTTGGCTCGTTCCCTTTCTAGAGAAACTACAAGAAAAGACAAAGGTAGTAGTATGTGTATTTGGTATTCCTTATAGTTTAGAACAGTTCAAGAATATACATCATGTGATATGTGCCTACGAAGAGAAAGAAGTGGCTATTGCACGACTTCCACAACAACTTTTTGGAGCGCTACCCTTTGAGGGCGTGCTACCGGTAAGTGTAGGGGAAGTTTGGAAAGAAGGAATCGGGCTAACTACTCAGCCCAATGGTAGATTTGAATATACCTACCCCGAGGATGCACAGATGAACGGAAAGAAGCTTCAAAAAATAGATAAAATTGTAGAAGAGGCGATTAAAAGGCGTATGACACCGAGTGCCCAAGTAGTAGTAGCGCGCAAGGGGAAAGTAGTTTGGCACAAGGCCTATGGATACCACGGCTACGGTAAAAACTTTGAAGTAAGTACCGAAAGCCTTTACGACCTAGCCTCAATAACCAAAGTGGCCGCCACTACTCAAGCGCTCATGTTTCTTTATGAACAAGGTAAACTGAACCTAGCCGAAAAAGCTTCTACCTACTTACCTGAGCTAAAGAAAACAAATAAGAAAAATATTACTATCAAACAGTTGCTTCTACACCAAGCAGGTTTACAATCTTTTATTCCTTATTGGGTGAAAACACTGGATAAAAACCGACATCTAAGTAGTGAATACTACAGCCCTTACCCTACAGAGGCCTATTCGCTACAAGTGGCCAACCACTTATATGCGATTACCAATATGGAAGAAGTAATATGGGAATGGACGTTACAATCCAAAGTAAAAAAGGCTAATAGAAAAGGGGAGTACCGCTATCTCTACAGCGATTTAAGTTTTTATTTATTGAAAAGAGTAGCAGAAAGCCTCCTGAAGCAGCCTATAGAGGAATTTCTACAACAAAACTACTACACGCCGTTAGGAGCAAGTAGTTTAATGTACAACCCATTACAGATATATCCTACACGGCAAATTGTACCTACCGAACTTGAAGAGAACTTTCGTAGCAGAAAGATACAAGGAACTGTACACGATCCAGGAGCAGCACTATTGGGTGGTGTAGGTGGTCATGCTGGGCTTTTTGGAAATGCTAACGACCTCGCTAAGCTAGGCCAGATGACGCTACAACAAGGATTTTATGGAGGCGTACGCTTCTTTCAACCCGCTACCGTCGAACTTTTCACGAGTAGGATCAGTAATCATTCCCGTAGAGGGTTAGGTTGGGACAAAGCGCCTGATCAAGGGAATTATTCTTACATTCCCACTTTTGCCTCAGCAAGCTCTTACGGTCACTCTGGCTTTACAGGTACAGTATTATGGGTAGACCCCAAATACGATTTAGTAGTGGTTATTTTAGCCAATAGAGTTTACCCCAAATCACGTAACAGTAAATACGTGAAAGAACACGTCAGACGTAGAATACAAGATGCTATATACTTAGCAATGGAAGATGTGCAGTTTGATGTCTTAGCCGAAAGGTAAGCTTTATTTAGGCGCTAAAGTGAGCCTTGAAATAATCTTTGGATTTCTCTCGTCGGCTTTCTCAAAGAATAATAGTTCTGCCAACTCACCTATACGCCAGCGCTCTACCATGTTATCGTAGTAAAAACTGCCCGGATTACCCGACTGCCCGCCTGGATAAATGCCATATCCTTGTACTGTTTCGCCCATGGCGACAATCATACGCCAAGAGGGACCATTATTTCCATTGTTCGCATTTACTTCTATAGGACCGCCACCTGTCTCCAACCCCTCAACACTAAAGCTAGGAATAGCACGCGTTAAGTGGATAATAGAAGAAGGGTTGTATTTCCCCCACTGCCAAGCTTCCCCAAAATTGCCTAACTCTTTGGTAAGTTGATCGATGCTTTTTTGGTAAGACTGGTTGACAATGTCTTTTATTGTCTCCTCATTAATAGTCTTTTTATCATCAAACCATCTTGATGCCGTATCCTTCATAAGAAGTTGCACTGTTTTATTAGCCTCTGGAAACATCGCCCCTGTAGGAACATCGTCTTTCCATATAGCAACTACCAAATTATCCCACCAAACATCAAATACAGTAGGACTTATCATATTGGCATTGTTTAAGTAGCGCCACTTTAAAAATGTATTATAGGCTTGCTTATAGTTCCCTCTGAGCTGCGATGCGTTGAGGTATTGAAGTAAAATAGGAAGTACTGTTCTAGCCCGTACGTTGGTATTATCGTTTTGTAAATCCTGTAAGTCATCTACGGTGATTTTACCCATTTCTGTTAGCCTTTCATTGATGCGAATACCTCGCTCTGGTGAAGAATAGTCCCAGCCAATATAATAAGGGTAAAGCGTAGTATCAGTAGAGGGTTGGTTAGCAGAACTGATAAAACCCCTTCTTGGGTTTTTTACGTGGGGTAGCTGTTGGTGGGGAATCCACCCTTGCCAATCGTGGGCAGCATCTGTACCGTCAAGAATATACTTCCCTTGTTCTTTCCACCTCTTAGGCATTTTTCCATTGACCCAAAGCGCAATATTTTCATTATCTGCATAAGCAAAATTTTGAGCAGGACAGGCATATTGGGAAAGGGCCTCCACAAACTCCTCATAGTTGCGGGCACGGTTGAGCTTGTGGAAAGTCTTTAACTCATTAGAGGGTTCTAGTGCAAGCCAGCGCATCGCATGCTTTGGAGGGACATCTAAGCCAAAAGTGGGTTGAGAATTTTCCAACACTATGGGACCGTGATGGGTGAAAGTGATTTCCTCAATGACCTCTTTACCACCCCTAATACGAATGGTATCTTTACGGCGTGTGGTCTCTTTCCATTGACCATCATGGTAGTAGGCCGTCATTGCTTCATCTTTGAACTTCATTTGATAGAAGTCGAGTACGTCATTATAAGCGTTTGTAACTCCCCAACTGATATCTTTATTAAAGCCAATGATGATGGCAGGCGCGCCTGGTAGCGAAACACCATAGCTTTGATAACCTGGACAAGAAAGCTGAATCTCATACCAAATCGAGGGAAAACTAAGGCTAAGGTGTGGATCGTTGGCCAAGATGGGATAGCCTGTAGCACTTTTACGACCACTAACTGCCCAATTGTTGCTACCCTTGGCCTTTTCAGCCCTTGCAGCAGTTTGCTGTTTTTCAAGAGACTGAGCCATCTGTTGCGTGATGGAATCATATGCCTCGGGCAAAGGAGCCACATCTTCTGCCCTAAAATCAAAGTTGGTTCCGCTAGGAATTACAGGACTGATCCGATCAAAGTAACGAGGTAATAGACTATCTGTAATAGCCTTACCGTATCGTGCTAATAACATAGTAGATTTTACATCATTACTACCTTGTGCTGACAGATCAAAAGCCATATACTTAAGGAGAAGTGCTGTTTTGAGGGGTGTCCAGGCTTCTGGGGCATAATCTAGAATTTTGTACTCGATAGGATAATCCGCAAAACTTAATTGATCGATGTAAGCATTAATACCGGCCGTATACGCCAATACGACTGCCCTCGTTGTGGAGTCTTCCATCATCGCTTTTACACTTTGTTCTGCTCCATATACCATGCCTATTCTACGTTGAAAGACATCATAAGGAAGTGCTCGATCGCCTATAATCTCGCATAGCCTTCCTCCAGCAGCGTGGGTTTGAAACTCCATTTGCCACAAGCGATACTTAGCAGTAATATACCCCTGTGTAAAAAACATATCTTGCTGGTTCTGCGCAAAAATATGGGGTACAAGACGATCATCAAATATGATTTCTACTTCCTCTTGTAAATCAGGTAAGGTAAGGCTTAGTTGTTGGGCAGGTTCTTTAGGTTCTGCGTTGGCCCAAAAACCTTGAAAGGGATCTATGAATTTACCTACCGGAGGAAGAGAAGCTACTTCGGCAGGGAGCTGTTTACTAATAAAAGTAATATCAGAAAGCTTATGATTGAATAGATAAACGAGCGTTAAAACGATCAGATTGAGTAGTAAGGCACGTATCACTTTTAACCACTTCATATAGTGGTCAGGTTAAATTATTAGTGTTGATTGATTTGATTGTACGCAAAATATGAAATTTAACGCAGAAGTAACACAAAATACATAAAGAGTCTTTACAATCTTGCTTTCTCAACATAGAAACGTTTTTTCTATTTTCTCTCATAGAGAATACAAAAAAATAAGAGAAAGTATTGGATAAAGAAAAGAAGCATTATATATTTGCATTCCCAAAGAAAAGCCTCCATAGCTCAGTTGGCAGAGCAACTGACTTGTAATCAGTAGGTCGTTGGTTCGAGTCCGACTGGAGGCTCACAAAGAGTTACAGTATCATAACTGTAGCTCTTTTTTTATGTAACAATTTGCATAACTTCTTTCTTGATATTAGGTAGTCAATATATATGTTTATCATTGACGCTGGTATACAGGCAATCACGTGTAATAGAAAAAATTATGAGCTTTTTGAGAGCAGAATGGAGAAAGTTGGCTATTGCTAACTATATAATTGATAGTAATGTATTAAAGCCCTACACACCTGCTGGCACCGAGTTAGACTTATGGAATGGGAACTGCTATGTCAGCTTGATTGGGTTTATGTTTCTAAATACCAAGCTACTTGGTGTTAAAATCCCCTTTCATACCAACTTCGAAGAAGTGAATCTAAGATTTTATGTGAAACGATACGAAGAGGGACAATGGAAAAGAGGAGTCGTTTTCATAAAAGAAATTGTTCCAAAACCAGCCCTTACTTTTGTAGCCAATACAATTTATAATGAAAACTATGAAACGTTACCGATGAAACATTCTTGGGATACCAAAGATGATCAAAGAACTATCCAATACAAGTGGAAGAAGCATCGTAAGTGGTACTCCATAAAAATAGAAGCAAGCCTTGAAAAGTATAAAATTCAGCCTAATAGTGAGACAGAGTTCATTACTGAGCACTATTGGGGATATGCAGAAGTGAATGATCATACTACAAACGAATACGAAGTAACACACCCTAGATGGGAAGTCTATAAGGTAAACAACTATGAAATCGAGGCAGATTTCGGTGCACTGTATGGAAAAGAGTTTGAATTACTTAACACGGTAGATCCTACTTCGGTGATGCTTGCCGAAGGCTCTGAAATAACAGTTGAAAATAAAAAAGTAATAAAAAGTCACTCTACAGTAGTAAAGTAGCATTTACTGGCGGAGCTAAGCGCTTTCGCAGAGGATCAAATGAAGTCAGGTAGATATTGATTAATGAAAATTACACTAGACTTTTGAGCGCTTCAGCCAGATAGTAATTTTGACGATAATGGCTGTAATAAAAATACAGACCTGCACCAAGCAAAGTAGATAAAAGGTAAAGCCAACTGAGTGATTAGTCCCCTGTAGCTTTCATTAAAGGATAACTACAAAAAGATAAAACGCTCAGTTGGCTTATTGAAAAAACTAAAAGAGGTTAAGGTTATTGCTTGCTAAATCTTACCTCATCACGGTCATCAGCATCTTCATCGTCTTCACGTAATTGAAGTGTAGTATCAGTGCTTTCAACTACTACCCAATCGTCATCATCTAGATCTTCTAATTCGTCTCGATCAGACAAATCAGCTATATTAGCAGCGCTAATGTCTATATTCATGCGATCACCTGCTGAGTTAATCGACCACTGTGCCGTAGTACTTTGTTGACCATCACTGATCAGTAAGTCACCATCTTCTTCAAAGGTGAAGGTCAAACCGTCGAAGTCATCTGTATCATCTTCACCGTCGTCCCGAAAAAGAGAAACTTCCCAAGCGCCTACTACGTCATCACTTGCCACTGGTTGAGGAGTGTTGTCAGGTGTGGGGTCGTCGTCATCATCGTCACAAGCAATCAGTAAAACACTGATAATTAACAAAAAGCTGTATTTCTTAATATGATTCATAGTTAATGAAAAATTTAGTAGTGATACTACTATATACGATTGTAATGCTATTATGTTCGGAAAAAGTAAATGTTTTTTTGACAGGAACAATATTTTTTTAGTTGAGGGTAAACTTACTTTTAGGCAGCCAGTGAAGGAAGATGAAGTTGGGTTTTGGAAGTCATTTTTGACAAAAATTAGTAGAAAAAGAAGATAAAATACGCCTCGAATAGCTCTAAAAGAGTCTCAAATATTGTATTATCAAGAAATTACTACGTAGGTCATACCATACCTGCCGAAAAATAACTATATTTAAACCATCTTTACATCTATTAAATACCACCAGCATGCTAGATAACGTCAGATTGGAAGTGATGCAGTTTTTAGAAAAAAAAGTAGACGGCTTTATTGAGAAGTTTATTATACCTACTGAGAAGGTATGGCAACCCACCGACCTACTACCTAACCCACATGAGGAAGAAGTATTTTTTGAGGAAGTGAAAGAACTTCGCGCGTTAGCCAAAGAGCTGCCCTATGACTTCTGGGTAGTATTAGTAGGCGATACAATTACCGAAGAGGCCTTACCCACCTATGAGTCGTGGTTGATGGACGTAGAGGGTATCAGTCAACAAAATGGCGGTAATGGTTGGTCGAAGTGGGTGCGCTTTTGGACAGGTGAAGAAAACAGACATGGAGATGTGCTAAACAAGTACCTCTACTTATCAGGTAGAATTAATATGAAAGAGGTAGAGCGCACTACCCAATACCTCATCAATGATGGCTTCGATATTGGTACTGATCAAGACCCGTATAAGAATTTCGTTTATACGAGCTTTCAAGAGCTGGCTACCAATATATCACATAGCCGTGTAGCCAGATTGGCCAAAGACTACTCTAATAAGCTCTTAGCTAAAATGTGTAGAATAATTGCTAGCGATGAAATGCGCCACTATAACGCTTATAGTGAATTTGTAAAGCAGATTTTTGAGGTAGATCCTAGCCAAATGATGATCGCTTTTGGCGATATGATGAAGAAAAAAATTGTGATGCCTGCCCACTTTTTAAGAGAATCGCAGGGAGTCATTGGTGATGCTTTCGAGGAGTTTTCTAATGCTGCCCAGCGCTTGGGCGTTTATACCTCACAAGACTACATTGATATTATGAAGCGCCTGATCGATAAGTGGCAAATAGATAGTTATAATCAACTAACAGACGAAGCAGCCCGCGCCCGCGATTTCATTATGAACCTACCTGCTCGCCTACAGCGTATTAGTGAGCGTTTGACTATTCCAGAAAAAATATTTGAGTTTAAGTGGGTGCAGCCAGCCTTGGTAAGGTAATACACAAGAGAGAACCTTTTTAACAAGCCTATAAACAAGCAAGCATGAATGTACGACTAACCGAAGCGGAAAAAGTAAAAATCCTCAACTCGGAAGATGTGTACACCATTATGCAGCAGGTATTACTGCGCGAGAATAAGATTAGTAGAAGCCAAGAGCATTTTTGGGTAATGGGGCTGGATGTTAATAACAAAATTCTCTTTCTAGAACTGATCAGCTTGGGTAGTCTTACCAAAACAATTGTAGAACCCCCTGAGGTATTTCGAATGGCCATCTATAAGTTGGCTATCAACATTATTCTTATCCATAACCATCCCTCGGGGGCGCTTCAACCTTCTGACGCCGACTTAGACGTTACCGACCGCTTGTACCAAGTAGGAAAAATACTACGTATCGAAGTGCTCGACCACCTCATTATTAATGAAGAACACTACCTCAGCTTTCTAAACGAAGATATTCTAGAAAAGCTCGCTCAGAGTACCAAATACCAACCTCCCCAATCGCTGATAGCACGTATTAAGGAGGAGGCTACCAAGCTTAATCAGTTAGAAACAGCTAAACGCATGAAAAACAAAGGCCTCGCCCCATCGCTCATCGCCGAAATGACAGGACTAAGCGAGGAAGAGGTGGCGGGATTATAAAGCTGTTCATGTTCCTACAGTCTGCTTAAGTGTATATTCTTTACTAAAAAACTTTAATGATATTCTACAACTGCTTCATCCAGTAGCATACGAGATTTGTATAATACTTTCTGAGAAACTTATAACTGATAAAGTACTCATTTAAGGATATTTGTAATGTCAAATAGGTATACAAATGAAGCCAATCCTTGTCAAGAAAGACCACTACAATCTTATAAAAGACGTCTGCCAAGTGGATAATCCCAACGCTGAACGATCTGTATATCCAATCGAGGCAGGCGATGCAAAGGTTTGTAGTGAACTGACTGGGCTTCCTGTTATCCTTAAAAACTATATGTGATACAGTCGAAAGTCTCACTAAACTAAAGTTCATTAAATGAAAGTACTCAATTTTAAACCTAATATGGATTGGGCAAGTCTTCTGCTTAGAGTCTCACTTGGAGGAATGGATTTCCTGCGCGGCATTGGCAGACCCCTTGTCGTTGGAATGGAAGATGTTATATCAGGATTTGTAGCAAAAGGCTTTCCCATATGGACAGCCTACGCCTCTACCATTATCGAGATTATAGGAGGCATTATGCTTTTACTAGGAACCTACACCCGCTTTGCCTGCTTACTATTACTACCCGTTAGCGTAGGGATACTGGTTTATCACTTACCCCACGGCTGGGTATTTCATAATGCAGGTGGAGGCTGGGAGTATCCTCAACTTATCGTGGTAGGACTTCTAGCCACCTTTATGATGGGAGGTGGTCGTTTTGCAGTCATTTCCCGTAAGTAATTATAGTGGGTTGGTAGTCTACCTTTACAAGCTGAGCGTTTTCCCAATGCGCACAATTTTTTGATATTCTCAAAAACCCCTTGTATTTTGCGTAGTAATTTACAGCATAAACGGAATTTACATGGCAAAGCACAACTGGACCAGAGAAGAAGCAGAAGCAATTTACAACCTTCCTATACTTGATCTTATGTACAAAGCCGCCACGGTGCATCGTACGCATCACGAGGCAGGGGAAGTACAAGTCTGTACCTTACTTTCTGTAAAGACGGGTGGCTGCCCAGAAGATTGTGCCTATTGTCCGCAAGCGGCGCGTTACCACACCAATGTGAAAGTTCATAAACTATTAGGAGTAGAAGAGGTATTACAAAAAGCGCTAGAAGCCAAAGAAGCGGGCAGTACACGTTTCTGCATGGGAGCGGCTTGGCGCGAAGTACGCGATAATCGCGATTTTGATAACGTACTCGAAATGGTAAAAGGCGTGAGCCAAATGGGAATGGAAGTGTGCTGTACACTGGGAATGCTCACCGAAGCGCAAGCCCAAAAGTTGAAAGAAGCAGGCTAGTACGCCTACAACCATAACTTAGATACCAGCGAAGAATATTACGACGACATTATTACCACGCGTGAATATGAGGATCGCCTCAATACCATAGAGAATGTAGATAAAGCAGGTTTATCGGTTTGCTCAGGTGGTATTATTGGGATGGGTGAATCAGAAGGAGATCGCATTGGTATGCTGCTTACACTCGCTAACTTACCAAAGCATCCAGAGTCTGTGCCGGTCAATGCACTAGTACCTGTAGAGGGAACGCCACTAGAAGAGCAACCAAAAGTATCGGTTTGGGAAATGGTACGGATGATCGCCACGGCGCGCATTATGATGCCCAAAGCCATGGTACGCCTCTCTGCAGGGCGCGTTAGAATGAACCTAGAAGAGCAAGCCCTTTGCTTTATGGCTGGAGCCAACTCTATTTTTGCAGGCGATAAACTCCTTACTACGCCCAATCCTGAGTATGTGGCAGACGAAGAGATGTTCCAGATATTGAATTTAAAACCCCGTCCAGCTCATAAAGGAGAGGTGAAGTTTGAGCAAATTCCCTCATAAGTGATGAGCCATTGAAAAGAAAATATACACCACTATGTACGTTGATTATACCCAATACCAGCCATTGTTTACAAAATACGGTATAGAAGATCATCAAATAATTATAGACGCTTGGAACGAACCCCATCGTTTTTACCACACTGAAAAGCACCTAAAACACCTATTAGATCATATCGAGCAAGGAGGTTTTACAGACGTGGAAAAAGAGGTCTTAACTATGGTGGCCTTTATGCACGATGTAGTCTATCAACCGAATCGTGACGATAATGAAGCACAATCTGTTGCTTTCTTTGAAAAACATACCCAATCCACGCCACATACCGCTCAAATCAGTCAGATTATACACGATACAAAAGACCATCAAGGAAGTAGTGAGCTTTCCAAAGCCTTTTGCGAGATGGATATGGACATCGTACATAGCACTTCTTTCAAAGAGTTGTGGGAGTGGGAGAAAGGTATCTTTAAAGAATTTCAGTGTTATGACTACAGCCTATATAAACAAGGGAGAATTGCCGTACTTAGCCGATTCAAAGAGAAGTACCCACAAAATGCCTCCAATCTACAAGCCCTGATCGACTATCTCAAGCCTTATAAGCCTAAAATTGGCGTTTATCCGGGCTCTTTTAATCCTTTTCATAATGGTCACCTCAATATTTTAGAGAAAGCCGAACAGGTATTTGACAAAGTGATTATTGCACGAGGGATCAATCCCGAAAAAGAAACGATTGAGAAAAGTGAGGCACTTAGCCCTGTATTGTATTATAGGCAAGTAGAGGGTTTTCAAGGGCTACTCACAGACTACATTACCTCAAAGGAAGCCCATGCCGATGTAACCCTGATTAGAGGTTTACGCAATGGTGATGACCTCGCCTACGAGATGAACCAACTTAGCTTTATGCGCGATATGAAAGCCGATCTCAAGACTGTTTTCTTCCACTGCGACCGCGAATTTGAACACATTAGCTCCTCTGCCATCCGTAACTTAGAGAAGATAGGAAAGGGATATGGGGAGAAGTATTTACCGGAGTGATTACAATAAATTTAATGTAAGAATAACCTTTCTTAATACTTTAAGGCTCACTCTTAAATTGTTTTCCATACTTTTTGGTGCAATGCATTAGAATACTACCAAGGAAATGACTGTTTATAAGTAGACATTCAACATTTACTTCTGAAGTACCAACATACTTTTTAATCACGAGATAGGATTCAGAGTTCTTAGTGGTATTCTTTAAGTAAAAAGTGAGAACATGCGTCCAGGGGATGAATTCTTGCTTCAACTGTATACCTTCCTGTATGATGGTAAACCTCTTTGTAGGAATATACGCAATCGACACGAGAACTAGCACCATACCGATAGGTACAAAAGCATATAGGAGCTGATCCCAAGCTTGCTGAATAATTGTTTGAATAATGATAAAGATTGAGATCAAAAACAAGAGAATTATTGAACAACCTAGTGTACTAAGTTTTTTTATTGGGTCATCCTTAAATGTAATGGGTAGGGCAATCTCCTCTTTTATCGTTATCTGTTTCAGAGGATAATACTGATCAATATCTGCTTCTTTATCGTAGCGATGACTCTGTACAAGTTGCTGTTGCTCCTTAATCTTTTGGGCTACTTCATCAAGTTGATATTCATAGCTCGAAGGGTCAAACTCAAAAATAGGACACTCTTCCTCGAAATCAGCTACTCGATTCGTTACCCCACAAATATATCCTTTATGTAAGTCACGTACTCTATTCTTGCAGACACTACAAAAACTAATACGTTCGATGGGCTTCATTAGTCTGTTTTATGGTTAGTAAGCTCTTGGATAAAAAGTCTTGATCGAAGATAAATAAAACTTTACTATTGGATCTACACTTTATAGACTTGAATTTTTTCAAAGCCCAATTCTTTCTAACTCGGTGTGGCGAACTTAATTTTATAGCGTTTTATTCCGTTAAACTCTGATTTCATTTTGATCATTTCAGAAGTGGCTTTGCTAAACCAAAAAGAAGCGCTTCCCTCAGAGCCATACTGGATGTCTAGTCGCCAACAGGCTATTGCCTCACCCATACCAGTAGCAATTTTCTCTTCAGCAGCAACCTTGTACTCGTAATATTGAGGAGGGGTTTTTCCTCCTGGATGGTAAAAGTTAATGACGAAAGTAGTACCTTTCTTAAAAGGTAAAGTCTGAAAGGTTTCCATGTCCAGCTCCCAATTGAGAAGTGGTTGTTTGTGTGCTACTTCAAAGCCTTTTTTAGTGTTGTTCGCTACAGAATCTGCTCCTATCACCTTCCCCTCAGTAAAATTATAGGCTTCGATTGTACCTTGACCATTTCTAGTGCGGTGATAAATAGGAGAGAAGTCTTTACGCCTACTGATCGAATACAAATAACGCCTCCTGATCGTATCTTGATTTTTCCAGTTTTGTTCGATGATTACTACGTCCTCATTTTTATGTTTCCCAAAAGAAACAGTTCTTTCCCAAATAGAGGCGTGTGCTACAGAGCCATCAGCGCGTTCTATAAATTCTAGATAGGTGCGCGTGCCTTCCTTGAGTTGGTTTATTTGGAGATCTTGTTGTGCTAGATCAATCGTATCAATTTGTTGCGCAAAGGTGCTGAAACTGAGCAAACAGCCGAAAAATAGAGAGAGTAAATACTTCATAAGTCTGAGGTTTTGAATAAGTATATATACCTACAACGCTGGGCTGCAAAGGCTAGTATATTTACAGATTCGAAACTAATGTGGAGATCTATCCAAATAAAATAATCTAATAAATACTAAGTGAAGAAGACGTGGCTCAATATTGATCTACAGTTAGGGTGTCTTAATAATCCTAAACGTTTGGAGGGTATTCCCTGTAGTGACTTTCAAAAAATAGAGCCCTGTGTAGGGTAAATGGCTGAGATCAACAGCCTGCTGAGTAGCTACTCGTGGGTAAGTAGCGATTACCCTGCCGTAGAGGTCAAGTATTTCTAAGGTAACTACTTTAAATGGATGCTTCACTTGAATATTTCCCTCAAAAGGATTCGGAAATATTCGTACGCTTGACCCTACTGGATCATTGGGGAGTGCCGTCGGTATAGGAAGTGTACCGTCTGCTTGAAATGTATAAACAACGCCATTGGTTGCAGCAAGATACAAGGTGTTTTCCACTACCTCCCAACCCTGAATACCAAACACAGTTGTTTCCTGATTGAAGGGAATTTCGAGAATATCCCAGTTTTCTCCTTGATCTATAGAAACAAAGCAAATACTTCTACCTTGTTGGATCGCCCCTTCTCCTGCACTGAACACCTGCGCTACAGCAAAAAGATGTCCGTTTTCAGTTTGGATAAAGCCATTGACACCGTAATCGCCTAAGTTACCAATTGCTTCGCTCAGTTGGGTAATTTGCCAATTTTGCCCACCGTCGGTAGTTTTCCAAATCTCATCTTTTAGGACATCGGGGACAGAATTTACGAGAAAACCCACTTCTGAACTGATAAAGTAGAACTTATGATTAATTACATTGAAAGAGCGTGTGTTGAGAGGTGCCCAGGTGTTTCCTGCATCGTTGCTGCGATAAATGGAATTTCTAGAAGCAGCGAAAAACGTATTTTGATCGAGTAGCTGTAATTGACCTGTTGGCCCAAAAAGATTATTGTCAGGATCGATGGTAGCGCTGATCCAGTTCTCATTGAGATTTGTCTGTTGTAGGAGTAATACACGATTGGTGGCGCGTTGTGTAGCAAGTACATATAACGTCTGATCAACAAATCCTACATCTATAGCGAGTGTATCGTTATTGTTAAGTGTATTGATCCATTGGTCGCCTTGGTTGTTTGTTCTGTAAACATCTTGTGAAAAACCTACTAAAGCACCTTGATTGATATTTGAGAAAGCAAGTTTTCGATAGCCATCTATAAATCCTTGTGCGTTCGTGGGTGGGTGTAACATAGACCAAGTGCCAGCTTCTTTCTTTAGTAAGAGCCCATCATCACCTGCCGCATAACCTTGCTCATTGCTCAGCATAGTAATAGCGTTAAGGTTGGGAGAGGGCGCTCGTGCTGCTGTCCAACTTACGCCCCTATCATTAGAGTAGTAAAGAGCACCGCCAGCACCAGTAATTATCCCTCTATCACCTTGAAAAGTCATCGAAAGACTATTCACGTGCCCGAAAGAAGAGATACCGATATGAGGCCAGTCAGGAAGTACTATTTCGTCCCAGTTATTTCCGCCATTAGTAGTTCTGAAAATACTATTGGGTCTTCCTAAAAATGCTGATGAGGCTAATAATATCCCTTCGGTATCATCGAACCAATGCATTCCCCTTATTACGAGATTCATACCTGCACCAGCCACGTTGGAGCGTGTAATCTCAGACCAACTTTCCCCATCATCCTGAGATACCAAGAGCTTATCAAAAGGGAAAACATAATTTCTATTAACGAGCGCCAAGTATAAGGTGTTGTTATCAACCACATTAAACAACGCGAAATGATGATCACTTTCGCCAGGGAAAGGAAGCAAGCGTGTCTCGCTCCACGTTTGCCCACCATCGGTAGTTTTCTGTATATAGTGACTGAAGGCACCTAAGTTCACAGTAATTCCCTCGCTTTGGTACCCTATTACAAAGCCTTCATTTTCATTTCTAAAAACTACTTTACTTAACCTTCTCCAAGGAGCATTTTCACTACTCCATTGCAGTTCTTGCCAAGTATCACCACCATCAGTGGTTTTAAAGATTTTTTCATAAGTACCTACCGCATAGCCAACTTGCGAAGAGGGGAAGTAGATATCCGTAAAGTAAGGGTTGACTAAGAAGTTGTTTCTGCGTTGTAAAGAGAGTACAACCTCCCACTGAGCACCCGCATCAGTAGTTTTTAAAATCCTGTTTTTATCAGCAATAAAACCTGTACTGGCAGAAGTGAAAAATACACTTTGGTGATCACCCGGTTTTTCGAGAGTAACGGGTATTTGCCTTTCTCGGAACTCAATACCTGTTTGGTAATCTTCCTGTAGCTGCCATTGGTTAGTAGCAAGATCAAAAAGAAGCATATCACTACCAAAGCCATACACTAAGTCAGTACCTACAGGGTTGGTCGTAAAATAGTGCCCATTTCGGGTAGTATCAGCGTTTTCAATTTGCCATTGTGCTTGTATGGGTATAATGGCTATAATGGTGATAATGAAGGAGGTGAGACTTCGTTTCATAGAAAAAATAGTTTATAAGCGTGATGTTCAAACGGTAACAGACAAGAGAATATATCGGCGTAAATATTCTAATGAGTTAAAAAAAGTATTTACGTATTAATTGTGAGGCGGCCTTGATTGGTAACCACATAGTTTATTTGTTTTTTCAAGAAAATGCTGCTTTTTTACTGGTGTTAAACCTCGTCATCCTCCTGTGATAGATAAACCCACAAAAACTAAGTTCTTATGCAAAGAAAGCATTTATTTTACTTCTCATTTATCTTAATGTTATCGTTTTCTGGTAAGCTTAAAGCTCAAAATACTATGGAAAAACTCCCTTATCGCCAAATACCTGCAACCCCTGATACCTATACACCTGGAAATGTAGCGGCTAGAATGATAGATGCTTTGGGGTTTCGGTATTATTGGGCTACAGAAGGCTTACGCGCTGAAGACTTTGACTATAAACCAAGTACAAATGCCAGAACCACTAGAGAAACGTTAGATCATATTGATGGACTAGTGATCTACATTAATAATGCAGTTAAAAAACAGACAAACTTTAGAAAGACAAAGGAGAAAACTCTTTTTTCAGTGCAGCGCAAGCAAACACTCTTACTGCTAAAGGAAGCGAGTGACTTACTGAGGCAGAGCTCTGCCGAAGAGATAGAGAATTTTACAATGATCTTTGATGGTCGCGAGAAAGCCTATCCTTTTTGGAACATACTTAATGGCCCTGTTGCTGATGCGCTATGGCACGTAGGGCAGGTGGTCACTTTCAGACGGGCGTCTGGCAACCCTATTGATAGTCAAGTAAACATGCTCCTTGGTAAACGTAAGGAGTAAGGTTGTTAGTTGAATCGCTGTTTTTTAGCCTTCAATATTCTATTTTTGGCAATCATCTTTCTGCGTAGCCAAAGGTATACAGCCGCTACCCCCAAAAACATGATCCAAAGGCTTGCAGTACCAATATACCAATAAGCAATAGCCGTAGCCAAGAGAATAAGGATAAGTATGGCTTGCATAATACCTATATCATTGGCCTTATGCTTTCTACTCTCTTGAAAAGCCTTCGCTATTCTATGGTCATAGTTTTTATCGTAGGTAACTTTCTTGTTATTTTCTGATAGAATCCTTTTAAAGCGCTCTTCTTTTGCTTCTTTCTCAGGATTATAATAGATAGGCTGATAATCGAAAGACCTGTTTCTAGGCAGTCTAATAATAGAAGGTAATTTCATAGTTCGCTTATTATATATTATTCAAAAACAATCAGTACTTGGCCTTTCTCTACGCTGTCCCCTTTTACTATTTTTAACTCTTTAATGACAGCTTCTACAGGAGATTTAATAACATTCTCCATCTTCATAGCCTCTAATATTAAGAGCGGGTCACCTTTCTGTACGCTAGTCTGCTCTGCTACTTTTACCTCCAAAATGAGACCAGGCATGGGCGCTTTGACTTGATTGATCTTTACAGCATTGATATCGCTCATTCCCATTTTGGCAAGTAGAATATCAAAACGGTCACGTACCCGTAAAGTGGTTACTTTATTATTTATGCTAATAACAAACACTTTCTCAGCATAGTTTACCTCGATCACTTCTACTGTAAAAGCCTTATGCTGATGGATGATGTGAAATAAGCCTGGACGAATAACTTGTATATCGCCTTCAAACAGATATCCATTTAATTGAAAACCATTCTGATCATTTTGTATTTCTATCTTTTGAGAGATGCTCTCTATATCAACTTGGTACATAATTGATTATTAAACTGATAAAAAAATAGTAACTTGAGTCAAAGTTAGAAGTTTTTACCAACTCCATGCGTTTTAACCCACAAAATATACAACTCCCTCGCTTTCTAAGAAACTTTTATTTCTTGTTTACCTTCTTGTTTGTTGTATGGATGCTTTTTTTTGATACGAATGATTTTATCACACAATACAAGCGTAGACAAAAGATAGAGAAACTTGAGCAAGAAAAACAATACTACATAGAGGCAATAGAACGTGTAAAACAAGAGCGAGAAGAGCTGCTCACCAATCCGAAACTGCTAGAAAAGTTTGCACGAGAGAAATACTATATGCACAGACCTCAAGAAGATCTCTATGTTATTATAGAAGAAGAATAACCCTCGCATAAATTTCTCAAAAACTTTTTAAAACAAACTGATGTAATTTTTCTACTTGTTTTGGGTTGTTACTACCCTGTCGGCTTCCTACCTTTGTATAAGTGATAGGGAGATAAAGTGTAGAAAAGAACAAAGTAAGAAAAGTCTTACAATGCTTAAGTAAAAAAATAAGGAAAGTAAAGATGAGGTTGGAACTAAATTTGCTATATGAATAGTTTGAAGATTTAAAGAGTGAAGAGATAAATTGTACTTTTGAAAGATCTTTAAAACCTTCATAGCGACTGCAACGTAAAAATAATATTAATAAATAAAAGTATTGGACACATTGCCATAAATGAGATTTAATAGGGGATAAAATAGATTACTTTGAAAAGCGACTATCAACAGTGTTACTACTTAGTTTTAGTAGACACAATGAAATTTAAGATGAACATAGGTGTTTAGATAAAGTTTGAGATTTAAGCTTTTTAAGAAAACCTACAGACACTGTCTGTAGGTTTTTTCTTTTGGATATTACTCAATACGATCCCAAAAAGTGGTAGTGGGCGCTTTTGCATCAAAATCTTTAAATTGTGTAGGGCTAGCATTGCCAAAACTAGGGCTAAAAAGTAATGTATTGTAGTTGCTACGTGGGTAGAAAGTAAAACGAAAAGTTAAGTTATTGAAACTGATACGCTCATTTCTAAGCCGTATACCTACGGAGTAAGCCTGAAAAAGACCATTTTGAAAAAGACTTTGTCCTTCTCTGGACCAGAAAGCGCCTAAAGCATTAAAAAAGAAAGCTGTTCTAAAGCCTATGATATTCCAAGGTTTAAAAAAAACCTCTTCTAACTCTAAACTGATTTGTTGTGTTCCAAAACCCCTTCTTGGTGTCAAGTAGGTTAAGTTATCAAAATCGTAGGAGAGTGTTTCGTTATCGAAGCGGTTGACACCCTTACGAAAATCTATATTTGCAAATTGGCGAAATCCTATACGTTCACCTATCACCAAATCACTAAAATAGCTACTCTGCCATCGTAGCTCTACTTGTTCCCAATTACTTTGGTTTCTAAATCCACCTACAGAAATAAGATTAGACCAATAACCAAACCGTTTGAATGTCTTTCCATAGGCAGCCTCGAAAGCATAAAAATTACGTTGTCCAAACTCGTAGTTATCTATCCCGTAAGTAAGCACTACGTTGCCTCCTTGTGGTACATCCTCTGTTCTACCAAATGCATAGATGAGGGCTTCTCTGTAGTAGATTCTAGAAGAAAAAGTAAGGTTGAATAAAAACAGTTGTCTATCGTGAAAAAACTGGTTTTGACGTTCACTTACTTCGGGTTTCTCTAAAAAATCTCTATTGAGGTATCTAGCACCAAAGGTGAGGTTGGTTCTGTCATTAATAATACGAAAGGCTCGTCCTAGCCACACATCTTCTTCCTGAAAAACATTAGAAATAAAGCGTAGTGTATCGCCTAGATAAGAATATAAGCCAGGGCGTTGCTCTGCATAGGTATAAGCGATGCGACCTGCATATTTTACACTTGGAGCAAAAAAAGTACGTTCTAGGGAAGCAAGATAAGTGTTACCCTCTACGGAACGTTGAAAAGTAAAATCAAAGTTGAGAAAGATTTTATAAATATTATTGATACGATAACGCCCTGTATACGCTACAAAGTCTTCTGCACTATTATAACTAACCGCATTGGTAATTTCGTGGTGAATACCCAAAAAATTTCTCTCACTCAATGATAAACCATTAGGAATAATTTCTGCCTGTAAAGACCAGTTGTCTTGTACAACTACTAGCATGTCAACTAAACTTGTATCCTCTTTTACAGGAAGGAGTAAAAAACGTGCATCTAAGATTTGAGGCGTTTGCCTGAAAAGGCGCTCATTATCCCTGATAAGCTCTACATTTACCTGATCACCTTCTTTTACTAGTAGTAAACTTTCGAGCTTCCAAAGTCTTGTATTGATGTGTAGAAAATCACCTACCTTTTCTGCCTTGTCTAGTTTTCGGCCAGCAGTATCTTGGAGACTTGCCCCAAAAACACTTAATTGTTTAAAGCGAATGGTACGAATTTTTTTACCATTGTAAAACGATACAGAATCTGCGGAAGTCAGGTAACGAGGTTGATCGAGAAATAAACTATCAGACCTATCTTCATCGTTTACAAATAACCATTCGTATAAGGGTGCGAGGATTTTTTTTCCTTCGAAAAAATCTTCTACCTCACTATAAAACTTTTGGGTCTTTTGGTTATCACCACCTTTTATATTGGAAGGCACACGCGGTTGGATACGTGTAGAATCGACTTGTGCTGATGCTACAAAACAACTTCCTAAAAAGTATACTACAAATACACATCGCTTCAATATCATCCAACAATAGGCGAAAAAGACTAAAAAATAGAATTAGACTAGCTTAAAGTAAAAAGCTATCTTACAAAATTGTTTATAAATTCTGTCATAATTCTATTGTGTAATCTTAATCAAATAAGTATGCTGGAGTGTAGAGGGCCTCGTTGCTCGATTGAGAAAGTTGATGTTTAGGGTAGTAACAGGAAAGTCATCAAATTTTTTCACGATCGTTGTATTAGGGTAAACCGTCTGGAAAATAGCTAAATATTTTTGATCTGCATAGACCCAATATTCTCCTGCACCCTTACTTTTAAGCTGATGTACGTCTGATATAATAGGAACAATCCCTTTCATATAAAAATCGAGCGAGTGAAAGTGAGAAGCGCCTGCACGATACACGCGATTAAGCGGAATATCCCCTCTTGTTTGCACATACTGGGCTACGGCTATTTCAGACTGGTATTGCAGAAGCCGCGGATAAAAATGACCATTGAGAACGATGTTCACCCCAACAATGGTGAGGAAAGAAGGCATAACCAAGCGATCAATGCGATAAGAAAGCTTCCAAAAAGAAATAATAACAGCACCTAGAAAAGGTACTACCACCAGCCAAATCCATATAGAAGGAGACGGAAAAACATACAAGAGTAACACTCCTGCTAAAAGCCAAAGCAGGCTTATCGTAAAAATCTGTATACCCAGCGCCCACCGAAATCCTTTCTGTATTTTTGGATGGTAGATCAGATAATAGATAAATTTAGCACCCAAGATGGCTGCTAGTGGAAACACTGGGTAGGTATAATGAGGGAGTTGAAACTTAGATAAGGACATCGCTATTAATACCAAAGTAAGCCATCCCCAAACCAAGGCTTCATCATTATTGGGTAGTTTAAAGCGGCTCTTCCAGAGACGTAAGCTTTCACGAATATAACCTGCAAAAGCGAGCAAGGACCAAGGAAGAAATCCCCACAGAAAACTATGTACTTGAAAGAGTGGGTCTGGATTATTACTCCAAGTATTTTCGCCAGTAATACGACCGAAACTTTGTGTCCAATAAAAAAAACGTATACCAGAAACACCTTTTTCAGGATGTGCGTCAAATTGTTGGTATAAACCTATACTCATTGGGAGAAGAAGTAAAGCAACAATGCCTATGCCCACTAGCCACTCCCAGCGAAGAAATCGCTTCCATTGACGCCTAACGATGAAGTCGACAGAAAAGGCAAAAACAGGAGCCATGAGGCCAATGGGTCCTTTGGCCAACATCGCTAGCCCAATAGCTACAAATCCTCCGATAAGGTATTTCCACTTTTTATGAATATTGTAAGCGGCGATCTGCCAAATGGCTACAATGATAAAAGAAGTGAGTAAGTTATCGGTTCGGAGATCGTGATTCATTAAGATATATGCCTGCGACGAAGCGATGAGGAGCGCAGAGAGATAGCTAATGACCTCGTTATAGTATAAGCGAGCCAGCCGATAAGTAGCGTAAAATCCTAAAAAAGAGATTAAAACTGGAAAAAAGCGAAAAGCAAAATGATTGATGCCAAAAAGTTGAAAACTCAAGGCTGATAACCAGAACAGGAGCGGTGGCTTATCCAGATAATCTTCTCCACGAAGTTTGGTCTGTAGAAAATCGCCCGACTCCAGCATTTCCATAGAGATCGCCGCGTATTGTGCAGCATCTATGTCCATAATACCTATGAAATGCCCCAGTAAAAATAAGAGATAAAGCAATAAAAAAGGGAGGAGTTGATAATATCTATTTCTAAGCAACCACATAGCTTATTTTTTAGAAAAAAGATTGTATTTAAAAATACAATAAATCGCTCTAAAGCCGTCTTTCCAATTGATTTTCTTCCCTTCTGCATAAGTTCTACCATAGTAAGAAATACCTACCTCGTAAATGCGTATTTGGGGAATACGAGCCATTTTGGCAGTTACTTCTGGTTCAAAGCCGAAGCGCCTCTCTTTAAGGTTGATTTGTTGAATCATCTTGGTATTGAATAGCTTATAGCAGGTCTCCATGTCTGTTAGGTTTAAGTTGGTGAACATATTGGAGAGAAAAGTAAGAAATTTATTACCGATGGTGTGCCAGAAAAAAAGAATACGATGAGGGTTGCCTCCCATAAAGCGGGAGCCATAAACTACATCTGCAAAGCCGTCTATAACAGGCTTGAGTAGAATATTGTATTCTTGTGGGTCGTACTCTAAGTCAGCATCTTGAATAATCAGGTATTCACCTGTCGCTTTCTCAATACCCGTATGTAAAGCAGCGCCCTTCCCTTTATTTATTTCATGCTTATAATACTGAATATTCATCTCAGGGTGTTCTGATTGATAATGAAGAATCGCTTCTTCTGTATTATCCTTTGAGCAATCATTTACTACAATCACTTCTTTTTGTACATTTCCTAAGAGGTGTGCCTGTTTTATTTTGTTCAAGATTAAATGGATTGTTTTTCCTTCATTATAAGCAGGTACAATAATAGACAAGGTTTGAATAACCATTTGGGTTTAATTTTTGAAGCCATAAATTTAGCGAAATATTCCTATTTATGAACTTATTGGCACACATTTACCTTTCTGGAGCATCAGAGAAAATAGCAATAGGCAATTTTATAGCGGATTCGGTAAAGGGTAAAAAATACTTGAAGTATGAAGAGAAGATTGCCAAAGGTATTTTACTTCATCGAGCGATTGACACTTTTACAGATAAACACCCTGTAGTAATGCGTAGTACCAAGCGACTGTATGCTACGCAGAAACGATATGCACCAGTAGTGGTAGATATCTTCTACGATCATTTTTTGGCAAAAGATTGGTATAAATTTCACGCAACCCCTTTACAAGAATTTACAAGTGATTTCTACGAAGTACTTCAACAATACTATACAATACTCCCTAAACGGGTACAAGATTTTTTACCTTATATGATTCGTGAAGATTGGCTCTACAACTACAGTAATCTTGAAGGCATCGCACGAGTACTCGATGGAATGGCCAACAGAGTAAAGTTCAAATCTAATATGGATAAAGCGATCATAGACTTAAAGAGAAACTACCAGTTGTTTCAAGAGGATTTTGATGTGTTTTTTCCAGAAATTATAGACAAAGTGAGAAACCAGTTTTCCAACGATCTCTGATTTTATTCATTAACCTGTATTTCAAAGCTTTCCACATATAAGTTCCTATCTTCTTTGTCATCAGCATCGTCGTTATCAAATCCTATAGCAAAGGTAACTACTCTATCTTCTTTTAATGTAAAGTTGAGACTATATGAAGTTATATTTTCTTTTGTGAAGAAGTCACCTATCACCTTTTCATCGACATATAGTAATGCATGAGGGTAAGTTCCATTGAGCGCACTTCCTCTCGCCTTTAAACTTATCGTATATTCACCTTTCTTCAAGGGAATATCGGCGACTTCTAGCTTCTGATTAAAATAGAGAGCAAGGCTAGAAGGATGTCTATATATTGTAAACGGATACTTAACTGCCTTTTTATATGGACTTCCTTCTAGCAAAATAAGAGTGGGGTTTCTGTGAGGTCTCATTCTGGTAGTTGCATTCGTATCGCAGAACATATAATTACCATCATAACGATATAGTTGCTCATAATCTTTTGTCAGGTCATTGAGGGAATCATCGTATGAATGATACTTTGGATCAAAACTTTTGTATTCACCCACTATGAGAATCGTGTTCTTCTTAAAAGCACTTGCAATATCTTGATGGTCGAAAATACGGTAGGGTGCATTCAACCTTTTCAAATCTGCTTCTGAAAACATGAGCTCGGAGACAACACCAATTACTTCGTTTTCTTTAAAAGAGCTGTTGATATAATCAATTATTTTAGACCTAGAGTCAGGTGTGTTGTATGCTCGCCAAGCAGTTGTAATAATGCTTTCATATTTATTTATTTTAAATACCATGAAAATGAAAACAAACAGAAATAAACTAATTAAACTATATCTATACTTATTCCTTGGCTTAATTATCGAGGCTGTAATATCTTTTATATATTCAATAAATAATCCAAACCATAAAGCTAAAAAAGGATAGACTACTATAAAGTTTCTGTGATAGGCAATTAGCTTGTTAGTAAAATATAAAGTATAGAAAACAGGGAAACCTACCAGTAAGATAGTATATAGGATTTGATCTTTATAATTTACATTCTTGCGAGAAACAAAAAATAAAACTCCCCCCAATAAAGAACAGATAAGCAGAAAAATACTGAGATCATCTGAGAAGCTATCAACCTGAAAAGAGAGATTTTCCCAGCCTGGTGTTTTTTTTAATTGCCCAGTATTGGGATTATCATAATCCTTTATTTGCCACATATTCCAGCTATACCAGGCATCTGCATCAATGAAAATACTTGGAGTGAAAAATAAGAAGCTTACGAAAGGTGTGATAAATAGCAGTAATAGTATTAGTAAAGTTTGGCTTACTTTTTTTTCCCTGAAAATGGAAAGATTATAGAGGAAAACAATAAAAGGAAAAAACCAAATTAAAACACCACTTAGTTTGGTAGCAGCACCTATGCCCCCTGCTATTAATGATATGAATAAATGTTTTAACTGCTTAGACTGATGGAATTTTAAGGCGAAAAGTAATGAAAACATCGTCCAGAATGCTAAAGGAATGTTAGGTAATGTATATATTGATTGATAATAATGATTGATAGATATACTTAGTAAACATACAGTAGCAACACCTCCCACATAGCCCTCAGGCTTATATCTGAGAAAAGTCAAGAAGGTCAACCAAATACAAGCCATACTAATCAATACTACAAAAATCCTATTCCAAAAATAAAAGGAGGGGTGCGATAGTGTTCTAAATTCTCCATTCAAATTAGTTTTGAGCTCTGTTAATGTACTTATTTGTCCAGTGATTTTCAGATAATTATAGTGAATAATATCAATGATAAGATCGCTATATCTAAGAAATCCACCATAGACATTCTCAACATACTTAGGACGAATATCACCCGTTTTAAGCATGTTAAGCGCTGATGTAGAGGTGATTACTTCATCCCAATGGTATAAGTAGGGTAGGCCGTTATGCGCTCCCAACCATCGGCTTACGAACACAAATAGCAGAACTACTATGACAATTACATTAGCTATTTTATTCATTTTTTAAAAGAATACTACTCGATCTACATATTGCTTATAATGAAGAGTAGGTACAAACTGATTTTGAGAACGATAAGTAAGAATTAGAAAGAGAAGTGAAAATGAAAGAAAGAAAACCTGTGTGATAAGTACTAAAGCACCTGAAACGACTGTAGTTGCCCATCCAGGAGTGGCTAGCTCAGTAAAAAATCTAATATATAATACAATTAATACAACTATGGATGCTGTAACGATCATCAGAAATGAAGCGGAAAGAAGACGTAGTGCTACAATATCGGCATGAACAGCAATAGAACTTAATCCATGTAAAACAAGGCTAGGAAAGTTCATCTTAGATTTGCCTGTAAGTCTTTTACCTCGCTCAACACTTACCAAATAGTAAGGCAGTTTAGACTTGATAATACCACCAGAATAATGTGAGGCGATCTCAGATAGGAAAGAAATTTTACGTGATAGGCTTTTAGGAATTAAGCTAAAGTTACCAAAAGTAATCTTTTTACCAGTAAGGACTTCAAAGAGTAGCTTATAGATAAAGTACCCCAGTTTAAACTTAAAACCTTCTTGGCGTTTACGACGGTGAGCAAAAATTACTTTATCAGGGTTTTCATCAGCTACTTCTAAAAGTTTTAAGATGTCTTCAGGTAAGTCTTCGCCATCAGCATCCATTACAATAAGATTCTCCCAGTCTTCTAGGTTATCTGATACATATGCTATTCCCAAAGCTATCGCCCGTTGGTGACCCACATTGCGTTGTAAATGAATTAATAGCCCATCGAAGAGATGGCTATGCGTTTTATTTTTAGGTAGTTTCGTGGAGCCGTCATCTACAACTACAATCTTTGCATTGAATATATTACCAGAAAGTATTTTCTCGATTTTACTGATAAGTAACTGTAACGACTGCCAGTCATTATAAACTGGTAGTAGAATTATAATCTTTTTCATCTTACTATACTTATGAACATTTTTACCTTTGCTCAGAAGTGATGAGTAAAAAAGTGAAAAAAATAACACTTATCAAAATAGAAAAAGTTACCGTTAAGTAGAATCAATTGAATTTTACTATATTCGCACAAATAATCATCCAGATTCCATGCGACCAAACCTATTTTCTCTTGAAAAACTGACTGGTTTCCTTTTCTTGACGCTATTCCTTTATAATTGTGATTCAAAGCCTACTGATGAGGATCGCGTCACAACCGTTGATACCACTAACTTAGCACAAGACACCATTGATCTGGCAACAGATATTAAAAAAGTAGCAGGCAATTTCCCTTCTCCTGTAGACTTCGTATCACACATTAGTCAGGCAGATATTGCTTATCAAAAAACACTACTCAATTCAGCAACGCGTGCAGATGACTACCTTACTAATACTACACAAACTGCCCTGAACTTGGGGGTGTACTTGGCTGATTTAGGATATAGTAGTTTGTACTTTAAGGCACAAGCCGCATTGGCTTACCTAAAAGCGATAGAAAAACTTTCAGATCAGCTAGAAATTCTCAATGAGCAGTCAATAGAATTAGCAAAACGTTTTGAAGAAAATTTAGAAGAAAGAGACTCTTTATTGATGATTACACGAGAAGCTTATTTCTCTATGGATGAGTATTTGAAGGAGAGTGATCGTAAGGAAGTCTCTGCTTTAATCCTAGCAGGAAGTTGGACAGAGGGTTTGTACTTAAGTTGTATGGCTATTCAATCCAATGAAAATATTGCCTCTGATCCATCACTCCAGCCTATCTTATGGCGTGTAGGTGGACAAAAACGTTCCTTAGATAATCTGATAAGTATCTTGACTAAACAGAAAGAAGATGAAATGGTAAAAGACTTACTTGTACAACTTAAGGCGTTACAGAAAGTCTATGAGAAAGTACGTATCGTAGAAGAAAGCAATATAGACCAACAAGAAGTAATAGATATTGCGGAGGTAAAAGATATTAATGACCTTACTGATCAGACTGTCATTAGAAGCATTGCGAAAGTAGAGATTGAGCCAGCTACTTTTGAAGAAATTACTAAGAAAATAAAAACGATTAGAGCAACAGTAATTGCACAACCGTAGTATCTTTACACTATACGAAACATTTAAAAAGCTACTTCTTAGTGGTTTTGGAGAAAATAATGACCCCTATTGCCCTCTTTGACTCTGGAATCGGTGGGTTATCAGTCTTACACCAAGCACAAAAAATACTACCTCATGAGTCGTTTGTATACTTTGCCGATACTGCCTGCGTACCTTATGGTACGAAAAGCAAAGAGACGGTAAGTCTTTGTGTGGAAAAGGCAGTCGAACAACTCGCTACACTTCCCATTAAAGCCTTAGTAGTGGCTTGTAATACTGCTACTAGTATCACCATAAAGCCCTTAAGACTTAAATATGATTTTCCCATCATAGGGATGGAGCCAGCCGTAAAGCCTGCCATCGAGCGAAATCGACTGTTGAATAAGCGTGTGCTTGTCTTGGCAACGCCTCTTACTTTACAACAAGATAAATATAATAGCTTGGTGACGGAGCTAGATCGAGAAGATGTGGTAGATGCATTCCCCTTACCAGAGTTAGTACAATACTGTGAACAGTTGACGTTTGATGAAGATAAAATCAGCACATACCTCAGAGAGAAATTACAAAACCTAGATCTTTCTACATACAGTACAGTAGTACTAGGCTGTACTCACTACCCTTATTACAAAAAAATATTCAAAGCCTTAATGGGCTCTTCTGTAGAAATTATTGATGGGAATATAGGTACAGTAAAACACTTGAAGAGCATACTGGCTTCTGCGCAATTACTGGCGACTTCTAAGCCATCAACCACCTCAGAAGTAACATTTCTAAGCTCCTACGATAAGGTTGAAACTGCTCGTAGATGCCGTAAAGCTTTACATTATTTATCTGCACAACAGATTTAAAAAAAATCTTTAACTTTGTATCAATATGGCGGGTAGACTGATAGGTATAGATTACGGAACAAAAAGAGTGGGACTAGCAGTGACAGACCCTTTACAAATGATCGCTACTGCGTTAGATACCATTCACGCCAAGGAGGTAATTGACTTTTTGAAAGCATATGTAGTTAAAGAGCCTGTAGAGGCTTTTGTAGTAGGGATGCCAAAGCAGTTAAACGGTGAAGATACCAATAACACCATTCCTGTAAAGCAGTTTGTAGCGAAGTTAAAGCAAGCATTACCTGACTATCCTATTTTTTATGTAGATGAGCGATTTACTTCTAAAATGGCTTTGCAAACCATGATTGCTATGGGTACGAAGAAAAAGGACCGCCGTAAGAAGGAAAATATAGACAAAATAAGCGCTACAATTATTTTACAGACTTTTTTAGAAACCAAACATACATAATACAACCTTTTGACATGATATACGCAATTGTAGCTTATGGAGACCCTGTATTGAAGAAGAAAGCACAAGAAGTAGCACAGGGAACAGACATAAAGACACTCGTAGAAGATATGTTCGAAACCATGTATAATGCACACGGCGTAGGATTGGCAGCCCCTCAAATAGGTAAAAGTCTTCGCGTCTTTGTGGTAGATGGTGAAAAATATGATGAAGAAGATGAAAGTTTAAAAGGATTTAAGAAAGCTTTCATCAATCCAACCATAATAGAAGAAATAGACGACAAGTGGAGTGTAGAGGAGGGATGTCTGAGCATTCCAGGTATTAGAGAGCAGATTACACGTCACCAAACCTTAACTATTCACTATTTTGATGAGGAGTGGGAAGAACATACGGAAACCTTTTCTGGCATGGCTGCCCGTATTATCCAACACGAATACGACCACATAGAAGGCACCTTATTTACTGATTACCTTTCCCCCTTAAAAAAGCGTCTCTTAAAGAAGCGCTTGCAGGGCATTAGCAAAGGGGACGTAGACATAGACTACAAAATGAAGTTTCCGTTAGTGAAAACACGTTAGGAAGAAGCTGTTAAAATAACAAAAGGAGCCTAGAGCTCCTTTCGTTAACCATCTAAACAAATACAATTATTATATAGCAAAGCTTTCTCCACAGCCACATGTGCGTGAAGCATTAGGATTGACAAAGTGAAAGCCCTTTCCGTTAAGGCCATCCGTAAAATCCAAGGTAGTACCTAAAAGGTAGAGTAAACTCTTCTTATCAACTAATATCTTTACTCCTTTATCTTCAAATATTTCGTCTGTATCTTTGACGGAAGCATCAAACTCTAGGTCGTACATTAGACCAGAACAACCGCCGCCCTTAACCGCTACACGGATATTGTGTACCTCAGAGTATCCTTCTGTCGATTTTATCTCAGTGATTTTATCTTTCGCTTTTTCTGTAACCTGAATCATAATTATTGCATATCTTAACTAGACTTATATAACTTTTACAGCTAGAAAATAGTTTCTTCTCGACGGTCATTTTAGCTTGTGCTAGGATTAGTTTCGTATTGGACGTCACTATCTTCTCGATTATCCTTTACTTCTTCCTCTTCAACTCTACGTGTCTCTCTTTCAGAAAGGAATTTATTGAGCTTAATGCGAAGTTCTTGGGCGGCAAGGTCCGCGTAAGCAATACCATTTCGTGTAAGTGAGATCTGTCCAGTCTCTTCTGATACCACCAACACAATAGCATCTGTAATCTCTGTAAGGCCAATGGCCGCCCTATGGCGTAAGCCCATCGAAGCAGGAATATCCTCATTCTCAGAGACTGGTAAGATACAGCGTGCTGCTTTGATGCGCCCTCCTTTATCAATGATCACCGCTCCATCGTGTAGTGGGCTGTACTTGTTAAAAATAGAAATCAACATTCTCTTGGAAAGTATTGCGTCTAGCAGGTCGCCTGACTCCGCGTAGAAACGCAATGCAGAACTTTTGGTAAACACAATCAAAGCGCCGGTTTGGGTTGTACTCAAAGCGCGTGCGGCATCAATAACTGCACTTACATCTACACCCGTACCTGACGATTTACGCCAGTTGAAAGGGTTGAGCCGCCCTTCGTTGTTAAAAACAGGTGACCGACCAATGAGCATCAAAAACTTACGAATCTCTTGCTGGAATAAAATAATAGTGGCAATGACTCCTACACCCAAGAATTGTCCAAGAATGCTGCTGAGCAGTTTTAGGTCAAAGGTATTGACCAGAATATAAATTACATACAAAAATAAGATGCCTAACAGTATCTTAACAGCTACACTGCCCTTCAGAAGTTTATAAAGCCTAAACATGAGATAGCTTACCAGTACGATATCCAAAATATCTACCATCGTAATTTCCAGAAAGCCTATCGAAAACAGTAAAGGCATAAATAAACGTGTTTTATCAAACGCTACACCTAGTCTGAAGATGTACTCAATTGTTCAAAAATAGTTACCACTTCTTTAGCTTCCTTTACGTCGTGTACACGTAAGAGGTTAGCTCCTTTGCAAAGTGCTAACGTATTGACGGCTGTCGTGCCGTTAAGTGCTAATGAAGGCGTAATGCCTAATAGCTTATAGATCATAGACTTGCGAGAAGCACCCACTAGTAAAGGTTTGTTGAGCCGCTTAAAGTACTCTAAATGATTGAGTAAGAAATAATTCTGCGTAAGCGTTTTAGCAAACCCTAACCCTACATCAATAATAATGTCTTTAACCCCTAAACCTTCTAATTTAAGAATTTTTTTCCTAAAGTAGGATAAAATGTCTACTAAGATATTTTCATACGTTGTTTGAGATTGCATTGTTTGTGGATTCCCCCGCATATGCATGAGGATATAAGGTACTTGGAGAGCCGCTACTGTCTCAAACATCTTATCATCCAAAGTTCCACCAGAAATATCATTAATCATGTGAGCACCTGCCTGTACCGCCTTGTTAGCTACCTCAGCACGAAAAGTATCAACAGAAATCTTACTAGTAGGAAAAGTACTTTGAATAGCTTTGATCGTAGGAATTACCCTATGGAGTTCTTCCTCAACTGTAATGGGTGTGGCGTTAGGCCTAGATGAGTACCCGCCTACATCTAGCCAGTCTGCTCCTGCTTCAAGCATAGCTGCTGCACGCGCAATGATAGCTTCCATTTGCTCGTACTGTCCACCATCAAAAAAGGAGTCGGGAGTCACGTTGAGTATACCTACAATTTGTGGTGAAGTAAGCTTCAAAATTTTTCCATTTACGTTTAGCGTGCTTTTCATGTGAAAAATTGTATCTTTGGATGTTTCTCAGGATTTTGAAGCATATTAGTGATATTGATGAAAACTGAAGACGAATATAAAGAGATTCTAAAGCGTTGCAAAGCGCTTTTCTCAAAAAAACATCAAGATTACGGGTCGGCTTGGCGCATCTTACGCTTGGCTTCCATTACCGATCAAATCTATATTAAAGCGCAAAGAATTCGCTCTATACAAGAGGCAGGCACACAAAAAATAGAAGAAAGTGTGACGGCTGAATTTGTAGGTATTATTAATTATTGCCTTATCGCACTCATGCAAATGCAGTTTTCTACACGTACAGAAACGGAGCTATCACTAGAAGCAGTAAGTGAACAGTATGACCAAGAAGCAGAGGAGACCTTACGCTTACTGCTAGCGAAAAATCACGACTACGGAGAAGCTTGGCGACAGATGCGAGTGAGCTCTATGACGGATCTAATTTTAATGAAAATACATAGAGTTAAACAAATAGAAGACAATCAAGGAAAAACCATTGCATCAGAAGGCATTGATGCCAATTATCGCGATATCCTGAATTACGCTGTTTTTTGTTTAATAAGAATGGAGTTTTTGGCAAATGAATATACTCAATAAAGTTATCATTTTTTTAGTAGGTGGTCTCTTTATTTTCTCGGGACTTATCAAGCTGAACGATCCAGTAGGCACACAGATTAAACTAGAGGAGTACTTTGAAGTATTTTCCGAAGACCTTAAAGAGAAACCCGCACAGGTTTCAATTAATGGAGAAACGGAGCCTATTCCTGCTGACCAAATTAAGGAAACAACACTCAGCAAGTTTTTTATAGCCTTAAAGCCTTATGCATTGAGTATAGCCTTGCTTATGAGTGCGCTAGAGGTTATTCTAGGCGTCAACCTACTTACTGGATATCGCTTACGTTTTACGCTTTGGCTGCTTTTATTAATGATCCTTTTCTTTACTTTTCTTACCTATTATTCTTGGGCTTACGATAAAGTGCAAGACTGTGGTTGTTTTGGAGATGCTATTAAGCTTACGCCTAAGCAGTCTTTTATGAAAGATGTAGTGCTTACAGCGCTTATTGGTGTACTCTTTTTTCAACGAAAAAGGCTCGTGCCAAATGCTGGTCCTAAAGTAGGACTTGCTTTTAATCTAGTAGCCACCGCGCTCTCTTTTGGTTTAGGCTTGTATGCTACTTACTACTTGCCACCCATCGACTTCAGGGCATATAAAGTAGGAGTGAGTATCCCTGACCAAATGGAATACTCAGGAGAACCTCAGTATGGGCAAGAAAAATATATTTATACAAACTTAGACACCCAAGAAGAAGAGGTGTACAATCAGTGGGAAGAAAAACTAGGAGATACGCTTAAGTATGAATTTAAAGCTTACGAAAAACCCTTGCTAAATCCAGAAGTACTTCCTAAAATTACAGATTTTAATGTATGGAATGCAGAAGGAGATTATACAGATAGCGTTTTTACAGGAAATAAACTGCTTATTATTGTAGAAGACGTTCAGAAAACAGACCTCCCTACTTTTGAAGAGGTACCCGCACTTGTAAAAAATCTTGATCAGATGAATGTAGAAGTTTGGCTATTAAGTGCTTCGAGCAATGATTTGGTAGAAGCCTTGAGGCATCAATACCAGCTTGCCATTCCAGCCTTCTCAGTAGATGGTAAAGTCTTAAAAACAATGGCGCGCGCCAATCCCAGCTTTATACTACTTCAAGAAGGGGTAGTCAAAGCCAAATGGCCCCATAGAAAAATGCCTAACGCTACATCCATTAAGCAATTATTGTAATATGTATCATTTTGTGAACTCTTCAATTAGAAAGTAAAACTATGCTCTCATTTATTGCCAAAAGATTCTTTAGTGGCTTTATGATTATAGTGGGTGTAGTCATTGTAGTTTTTTTCTTATTCTTTGCGTTACCCGGTGATCCCGTTTCTATGATGGTAGGCCAAAGAACTGACGACATTACACGAGAAGCCATCCGTAAAGAATTGGGGCTAGATCAGTCACTACCTGCACAGCTCTACCTCTACTTTAGAGATCTTTCTCCTGTTTCTATACATAAAGATACACCCCAAGAGCAGCAAAAATACGACTATACCTCTTTGTTGTGCTTCGGAGAGAGCGTTCTAGTACTAAAAGTACCTTATTTGAGGCGTTCTTTTCAAACAAACCGTAAGGTAAGCGAGATCATAGGAGAAAAACTAATCCTGACTGTCATCTTGGCGCTGGCTGCCATGTTCTTTGCCACTATTGTGGGTATTTCTTTAGGGGTAATGGCTGCTTTGAGACAGAATACGTTTTGGGATCATTTTATAGTGACTAACTCTGTAGTAGGTATTTCTACGCCTTCATTTGTAGCAGCTAGCTTGGTATCGCTCTTTTTTGGCTATATGCTAGGGCCTTACCTAGGCTTAAATGGTATCGGTTCGCTTTTTGTCACGGGTATTGATGGAAGAGAGCTTCATCTGGAGAACCTTATTTTACCAGCTTTTACGTTAGGTATCCGTCCACTGGCTATTATTGTACAGCTTACCAGAAGCTCTATGTTGGAGGTGCTTTCGCAAGACTACATACGAACAGCCAAAGCTAAGGGACTTTCCTACTATAAGGTGATTTTTAAACATGCCTTAAAAAATGCCCTTAATCCTGTCATTACAGCTATTTCAGGTTGGTTGGCATCGCTTTTAGCAGGAGCCTTCTTCGTAGAGCGTATCTTCGATTATAAAGGGCTAGGGTACGAAACGATCCAAGCGGTATACAACTTAGACTTACCTATTGTAATAGGTGCTACCCTGATTGTAGCCTCTTTCTTCGTTGTAGTAAATATTATTGTAGACTTGTTGTATGCGTTGGTAGATCCACGTGTACGTTTACGTTAGTGTATTGATATGTTACTTTATCTCATTGGTTTGCCGGGTGCAGGAAAAACAGCTACTGGACGTAAGTTAGCCAAAGAAAAACACTATCCATTCATTGACCTAGATGCTTATATAGAAGAAAAAGAAAAAAAGACCATCAAGAACATTTTTGGTAGCGAGGGAGAAGACAGCTTTAGGAGATTGGAAAATAAATATTTGAAAGAAGTAGCTACCTTACCCGAAGCAGTCATTGCTACGGGAGGAGGTACCCCTTGCTTCTACGACAACATACATGTTATAAAGCAAACAGGCAAAAGTGTTTTTTTGAACCCGTCCTTAGCACACATCGCACAACGTATTGCTCAACAAGAAGCTATACGGCCTATGTTTCAAACAAGAGATGAGAAAGTAATTTTAGCTAAGTTAGAGCAACTCTACTTGGCAAGGGAGCCTTTCTACCTAAAAGCTGATCTGATCACTATCACAACAGACTTACACAAGCTTGTCAAGCAGATTCTATCGTATTTTTAAACAGAATCGTTAGAATACTACGTAAAATGTTTACACGCTCAACTTTTTGTTTATCAAAAAATGTTATACATTTGAATAAACTATGAATCAGTCAATTAAATTTACACTTAAATAAGGAAGTATACTCATTTCCTTTCATACATCCGATTGGCTTGCACAACTTCTTAATTCATCAACGAATTAAAAGCCATGAATAATAGCTTTTTTGATACGAAAGTCGAGTTTATAAAAGGGGTAGGCGAACAAAGAGCCAAGCAGCTCAATACCGAACTACGTATCTTCAACTATGGAGACCTCATCCAACACTATCCTTACCGGCACGAAGACCGTACAAAATTTCATAAAGTTGCTGAAATCAACGAAGAACTTCCCTATATCCAGCTCAAAGGGAAAATGAAGTATATGGAAACGGTGGGAGAGGGATACAAGCAGCGCTTGGTAGTACATTTTCGAGACGGCTCAGGAGAGGTAGAGCTCGTGTGGTTCAAAGGCATCAATTGGGTGAAAAAGAGCATCCAACTAAACCAAGAATACATTGTATTTGGCAAGCCCACCGCCTTTAACGGCCGCTACAGCTTGGCACACCCTGAAATAGAGCTTTACAATCCTACTGCTGCGCAGACGGGTTTCTTACAGCCTGTTTACCACGTAACTGAGAAGTTAAAAAAAAGAAATTTAGATAGTAAAGCATTAAGTAAAATTACCAAGCGATTGCTAGAAATAGCACTGCCAAACATCCGAGAGACACTCTCTGAAGAGATTATTGATGCGCATAAGCTGATGCCTAAAAGGGCAGCCATGCAACATATTCATTTTCCTAAAGACATTGCACATCTGCAAAAAGCCACTTATAGACTTAAGTTCGAGGAGCTGTTCTTTACGCAAATTCGGCTCATTCAGCAAAATCTTTTTCGAAAGACAGTATATCCAGGACAGATCTTCAAGAGTACTGAACTGCTGACTACCTTTTACAATGATATATTAGAGTTTGATTTGACAGGCGCGCAGAAACGCGTTGTTAAAGAAATCTATAAAGATATGGCTGCTGGCCAACAAATGAACCGACTGCTGCAAGGAGATGTAGGAAGTGGAAAAACCATTGTAGCATTTATCTCTATGTTACTGGCCATCGACAATGGCGCACAAACCTGCCTAATGGCTCCCACTGAGATTTTAGCGGAGCAGCACTACCGAAGCCTAAAGCCTTATGCCGATAAGCTGGGTATTACGATTGATCTTCTAACCGGCTCCAGCAACCAAAGTAGTCGTAAAGTTACGCACGAATTTCTACAAAGTGGTGATTTAAAGATTCTCATTGGTACGCATGCGCTTATAGAAGATGCCGTACAGTTCAAAAATTTAGGTTTGGTCATTATTGATGAGCAACACCGTTTTGGGGTAGAACAGCGTTCTAAGTTATGGAAAAAAGGGCAAGAAGTATACCCACACGTATTGGTAATGACGGCTACACCTATTCCACGAACGCTTGCGATGACGCTATATGGAGACTTAGACGTTTCAATCATCGATGAGCTACCCCCAGGAAGAAAACCCATTAAAACAGTGCATCGCTACGATTCTCACCGTCTCAATGTTTTTGGTTTTATTCGAGAAGAGATTGAAAAAGGCCGGCAGGTGTACATTGTATACCCTTTGATAGAACAATCGGAAAAGCTAGAAAGACTGAAAGACTTGGAGGATGGCTATGAGAGTGTGAAGCGGGCTTTCCCAACCTATCATGTAAGTATTGTACACGGACAGATGAAGCCTAAGGATAAAGAGTTTGAGATGCAACGTTTTGTACGTAATGAAACACAGATCATGGTCGCTACTACTGTAATAGAAGTAGGCGTAAACGTACCCAATGCTTCTATTATGATTATCGAAAATGCAGAACGTTTTGGGCTATCACAATTACATCAGCTACGGGGGCGTGTAGGAAGAGGTGCTGAACAATCTTATTGTATTCTAATGACTGACTATAAACTCTCTAAAGAAGCGAGAGAGCGGGTAAAGGTAATGGTAGCCACCAATGATGGTTTTGAAATTGCCAATACAGATTTAAAACTACGTGGACCTGGCGATATGATGGGTACACAACAAAGCGGTATCCTTGACTTGGTGATCGCTGATTTGGCCAGAGATGGACAAATTTTAGAAAAAGCCAGAGCAGCAGCACAACAACTTCTTAAAGAAGACCCTGACTTAAAGCTTTATAAAAATATTTTTATTAAAAAGCAGTTGGCTTCTATTCAGCAGCACACCACCAATTGGGCGAGAATTAGCTAAGGGAAGTACCTTATTTTGAAAGGGTTATTTGGGTATTAGCAATTATATTCGTACCTTTGCCTTCTATTTTTAGAGAATAAAACTTAAACCATTTAATAATGTACGCAATAGTAGAGATCGCGGGTCAGCAATTTAAAGTACAAAAAGACCAATATCTTTATGCTCATCGTATTGAGGGTGAAGAGGGCGCTGACGTGACTTTTGAAAAAGTGATGCTTATCGATGAAGAAGGCAGCGTCACGCTAGGTACGCCTCTTATAGACGGGGCACAAGTAAAAGGAAAGATTTTGTCACACGTAAAAGGAGATAAAATCATTGTGTTCAAGAAGAAAAGAAGAAAAGGATACAAGAAGAAAAATGGACACAGACAACATTTTACTAAAATTCAAATTTCCGATATTATAAAATAATTGTTAAATTACCGCTGATATTTGTCAGTGTTGAAAATTTTAGATATTATGGCACACAAGAAAGGAGTTGGTAGTTCCAAAAACGGAAGAGAGTCGGAAAGTAAACGACTTGGTGTGAAGATTTTTGGCGGACAAAAATGTATTGCTGGGAACATCATCGTAAGACAACGTGGAACCAAGCATCATCCTGGTAAAAATGTGGGTATTGGTAAAGACCATACACTTTTTGCCCTAACAGATGGTATTGTTCGCTTCAAGAAAGGTAGAAATGATCGTTCTTTTGTTTATGTAGAGGCGCTCTCTGCATAACTTTTAGTTAGAAAAGTTTTCATAGTTATAATAGGAAAAATGCCTCATCCAATTGGATGGGGCTTTTTTACCTGTCATCTTTTGTTTCCTCCATCCAAATTTCAGCTTCTTCTAAACTATAAAAGACCTGAATATATTCAGTAGAGGTGTTTCGTTGTCTCATAAGTTTACTCTGTAAGTTTTCCATAGAAAGCCGCGTAAGCAAATGTGGAGAGGTAACAAAAGCCACCTTACGTAAGCCTGCCTTTACTGCCAAAGGCTGCCAGTAATTCACGATCCAGGCATTAGAAGCGGCCCAAGAGTTATCTACTTGACTACTATCGCTAATCAGCTTTTCACTTTTGGTAAAACGAATGACTTTTAAGGCTTCCTGAAGTCCTGCTTTCGCAGTCTCGAGTAAAATAGGACCTGACCAGGTGATGTAGAGTACCTCTGTTTGACTGTCTCCTGTAATGACAGCAAAATCGCTTTCATAAAAGGTCTGTGTAACTTTTACCATACTGTATACATTTATAGCGTGCTTCTGTATTTTAAAGCATAAATAAAGACAAAAACTTTGATGAACTGCGTCATCTCAATTAGCGTGTACGCTCTGGAACGACTTCATTTAGTGGAACATAAGTACGTTGCTGTTTCTTTTGTAGAGGAATCGTCACAAAAAACTTAAATGCCATCAAACGGTCATTCCCAGTATCGTTACCCCACGTGGAGATATTGTCGATATAATCTGTTAGTGGTCGATAAAAACTCAATTGCGTACCCACTCCATACCCATTTTTCAAGAAATACGTTAGCCCAAAGCTAGTAGGGAGTATGATTGTTACATTGCCATAAGTTTCATCAGATGCTCTCGTTTCTAGTAAGTCCTCTAGGTTCTCTCCCCGTTCGTTTCTAGGAGAAAAGCGAAACAGTCCAAATCCTTGGCTAATATAAAGGTGCCAACGGATTGTTTTAATAAGATGATATTGTAAATCGTAGTGAAGCGCTACGAAATTAGTATTGAAATTATCATTTGGCGTTGCCTCTTCACTAAAGAAGTAGTTGAAGTATTGTCCCCTTACATTGCCTATAGCTAAGCTGAAATGACTATTGAAGCGTTTTTTCTTATTGAACTTAAGTCCGAGTTGAAAAGCAGAAGACCAGAGCGTATAAGTATCAGAAAGATCGCCTTTATAAGCATTGGCACTAATGCCTACCTCCAATATACGCATAGGTACCAACTGTGTAGTATCTTGTGCTGCGCTTCTTGTACTTACAAGAAAAAGAGCGTATAATATGACAACTCGGTAGAAAAACATATAAAGGTAACTCGAATATGACGAAAAGTATACCAGAAACAACCTGTTTTGTCTATTAGTTACTATGTAGTTGTCAGAAATTTAAATATTTTTCTATCAGTAAAAAATTAAATTACCCATAAAAAATTAATAGTACTTGCGTAAGAAGTACAGCCTCCCAAAGAACTACCTTTAGTTGGTATTGTCAGCCTCGCCAGTACCTGTAATATTCGCTACTAAAGCAGATAAGAAAATAGTTGGGAAATGGCCAAGTGAAGATGTAGGGAAAAGTAGTAAGATGCGCTCAAGTTTTATTATCCTACAAACGCTCAAAAGGTGTTTGAACTTTATTTCTCAGGTTTCTTAGGGTTATTTTCGCTTATGTTTCTGTATTTTATCAGACAATAGTTGTATCGCACTAGCTGGCTCAAACGCTTGTGGCGCTTGTTCTCTTCCAAAAGTACTTTGCCTAAACAAAATCCAAGTAACCCTTTAGTTGTTTATCAGCAGGGCACTACGTTCCTTTTGAAGGGAGTGTTAACTATAAATTATTATTTGGGGTGATAGACAACCAAAAGCCCTAGTAAGTAGGGAATCACCTCCATATGACAAAAAAAGTTTGGTAAATGGTAGTTTTTTATGTAAAAATTTCCAATATTTATACGTTTCAAACACCCAAAAAGATTCAGTTAGGCACGTTGAACACTGATGGGTAGCGGTTACTATTTATACCAAAGTAACCGCTTTTTTATAATCTTTATTAAATTGAATCTAGGCTACTTTTAAGTTGGCTAACTTAGACTTCTCAAATTTTTCCTCTGCATAAGCAGCATCAATATCAAGTTTTTTAACGCCTTGGCTAGAAGGAAGCTCAAACATAGCATCTGTGATAATGGCTTCACAAATAGAGCGTAGCCCTCTTGCTCCTAACCCTAGCTCTATGGCTTTGTCTACAATATACGATAAGCCACTCTCATCAAAGGTAAGTACTACATCTTCCATACGGAAAAGCTTTTGATATTGCTTCACCAAAGCATTCTTAGGCTCTTTGAGAATTTTAATGAGGGTCTCACGAGAAAGGGGCTCTAAGTAGGTGAGAATAGGCAAACGGCCAATTAGCTCTGGAATTAATCCGAAGTTTTTGAGGTCTTGTGCTGTTACAAACTGTAAAAGCTCTTGGGTATCTTTTACCAAGTTGTGATTGTCACCATTGAAACCAATAGGATTAGTATTGAGCCGGTTAGCAATGATACGCTCTATCCCTTCAAAAGCACCGCCACAAATAAATAAAATGTTTTCGGTATTGACAGCAATCATTTTTTGATCAGGATGCTTTCGCCCTCCTTGAGGAGGAACATTCACGATAGAGCCTTCTAGGAGTTTAAGGAGTCCTTGTTGAACACCTTCTCCACTTACATCTCTGGTAATAGAAGGGTTATCACTTTTACGGGCAATTTTATCGATTTCGTCGATATAGACAATTCCTTTCTCAGCAGCCTTTACGTCATAGTCAGCGGATTGAAGTAAACGAGTAAGAATAGTTTCTACATCTTCACCTACATAGCCTGCTTCTGTAAGTACTGTAGCATCAGCAATACAGAAAGGGACTTGTAGTAAATTGGCGAGCGTACGTGCCAGAAAGGTTTTTCCAGTTCCTGTATTCCCTACCATCACGATGTTCGACTTCTCAATATTGACTTCGTCTTGGGCCTCTTTCTGTACCAATCGCTTGTAGTGATTATATACGGCTACTGAAAGTACTTTCTTGGCATCATCTTGCCCTACCACAAACTGATCTAAATACTCCTTGATTTCGATAGGCTTCATCAAGTTGAACTTCAGTGGTGTATCTTTGCGCAGGGCTTTCATTTCTTCTAAGACAATCTGATGCGCTTGCATAATACAACTGTCACAAATGTTTGCTTTTACTCCAGTAATAATGAAGGCACCGTCCTTCTTGGTTCTACCACAGAATGAACAGCTTAGATGATTTTGCGCCATGTTGTCTTTTAAATTTTTATAAGTGCCGAATAAAGCCGATTTGTCTTGGAAAAAACAGTGTACAAATATACACTAAATATTGTACATTTACACACTGCTGTAAGATTTATAAAATTACTTTCTAGTTAATACTTCATCTATCAAGCCATAGTCTAAGGCTTCTTTAGAAGTCATCCAGAAGTCACGGTCGCCGTCTTTTTCGATCTGCTCTTTTTCTTTGCCTGTATGGTGTACTAAAATGTCGTACAACTCATCGCGAAGCTCTAAGATATGATTGGCTGTAATTTCTATGTCGGAGGCCTTTCCGCCAGCACCTCCCAAAGGTTGGTGGATCATCACTCGGGCGTGTTTCAGTGCAGCGCGTTTTCCTTTAGTACCACCTGCCAAGAGTACTGCACCCATGGAAGCTGCTAGTCCTGTACAAATAGTAGCTACATCAGGTGTTACGAACTGCATCGTATCATAGATACCTAAACCAGCATACACGGAGCCTCCAGGGCTATTTACATAAATCATAATATCTTTCTTGGCATCTACTGACTGTAAGAAAAGAAGTTGTGCAGTGATGATATTAGCTACATCATCGTACACAGGTACCCCCAAGAAAATAATACGATCCATCATGAGGCGTGAGAATACGTCCATCGCTACAGCATTCATACGGCGTTCTTCAATAATATTAGGCGTAATGTAGCCTTGAGGGGTTGCCATACTAGTGATTGTGTTGACGTATTGATCATATACCAAACTGTTTACTCCCTGATCTTTGGTGGCAAACTTTCTAAATTCATCTTGTTCAAACATGTGCTTATCTAAATTTTGTGGAATATAAGAGAGACGAGTAGTCATCTCTACTTTTAATAATATCAACTTAGTCAAAAAATATTCCTTTCGGAAGACTCTGCCAAAATAGCGATTGTCTATGACAAAACTAGCAAAAAAGAAGGCGCTACTGTCAACTTATTCCTCCTGAAACAAGTTGAAAATACAAAAGGTTTACAAGAAAAAGTTTTAAAAAATCTCATAATATTCATATTTTTGTATTTACTACATTTTAATAAATGGAAGAAATGTTAACAGAAACTGTCGATCAACAATCCTTTCTTGAAGAGATTGCTAAAAGTGTTAAAGACTTTACAAAAGTACATATAAAGCCACAAATGATGGAATGGGATGAGCATCAGACATTCCCCGTTGAGGTGTTTAAGCGCTTGGGTGAACTGGGCCTTATGGGTATGCTCGTGCCTGAAATATATGGTGGCGCTGGACTGGCTTACAAAGAATATGTGACAGCCATCGTAGAATTGGCTAAAGTAGATGGTTCTATTGGGCTCTCTATGGCGGCACATAATTCCCTTTGTACCAATCATATTTTACTATTTGCTGACGAGGAACAAAAGCAGCGCTATCTGCCTAAGCTGGCTACGGCCGAGTGGATAGGCGCTTGGGGGCTTACAGAACCCAACACAGGCTCGGACGCAAGTAATATGAAAACTACTGCGGTACAGGATGGTGATTACTGGATCATTAACGGAGCCAAGAATTTTATTACCCACGGAAAGTCAGGAGACGTAGCCGTTGTGATTGCTCGTACAGGTGAGCCGCGTACTTCTAACAATGCGACCGCTTTTATTATAGAAAAGGGTACAGCAGGTTTCTCGGCGGGGAAGAAAGAAAATAAATTAGGTATGCGTGCGTCTGAAACGGCTGAGTTGATCTTTGACAATGTGAAAATACACAAGAGTCAGCAGCTTGGTAAAGTAGGAGAGGGCTTTCATCAAGCCATGAAGATATTAGATGGAGGACGTATTTCTATCGCAGCACTTTCATTAGGGATTGCTATCGGTGCTTACGAAGCAGCACTACAATACTCTCAAGAGCGAGAGCAGTTTGGTAAATCCATTGCAAAATTCCAAGCTATTGGTTTTAAGCTAGCGGAAATGGCCACTGAAATAGAGGCTTCTAAGCTACTTACTTTCCAAGCGGCGGAGTACAAAGATAAAGGTATTCCTGTCACGAAAGCCTCAGCCATGGCCAAGTATTATGCTTCAGAAGCGGCTGTAAAGATAGCTAACGAGGCGGTGCAAATATTTGGTGGATATGGTTATGTAAAAGATTTTCCAGTAGAGAAGTTTTACAGAGATGCCAAACTTTGTACAATTGGTGAGGGAACAACGGAAATTCAAAAGTTGGTAATCTCAAGACACATCTTGAATTAACCTTACAAAACAACTCAATAAAAAAAGGCTGATGTACGCATCAGCCTTTCTTATTGTAATCTGTATGAGGAGGTTATCTATTTTTCCTTTTTTCCTGTCGGTTATCCCTTGACTCTGAAAGTATTTCGTTGAACTTCTCTTTTTGTGTATCGTCGAGCTCCGCGCGAATTTCATTGACACGCTCTTTTTGGATCTCTCTCCTTTTTTGACGATAAACTTGTGCATTGAAGTTGCCTGCCTCTTTTTGGGTTTTGGCATCCGCACGAATAATATCCATTTCCTTCACGGTATTGAGGTTTATTGCCTCTATTTTTACCTCCTGATCTGCAGATAAATCTAGCTTTTCATCCAAACGAGTAGTCTGTGTTTTTGCTCTCTCTTCTGGCGTTTTACTTTCATCTTCTTCAAATACATCTTGCGCTTGAACATTAGCAGCTAAAAAAGCCACCACGAGTAATAAAAACAATTTTTTCATGAGGTTACTGTGTTTTGATTGATAAATAGATAAAGTTCTAATTGGATGAGTCTGTTCTGTTATTTCTTCTATTCTTTATTTTTTCTCTTCTATTTTGTTTCTGCTTTTCGATCATTTCGTCATAGGTCACTTGCTGATCTTCTGTCAGTGTTGCTCTGATGTCGCTTTCACGCTGTTGTTGGATTTCTCTTGATTGTTTTAAAAGCGCTTTTCGATCATTCTGCTCACTTCCTTGTGCTTCTTCTCTGAGGGCTTGTAGGTCTGTATTGGCTTGTAAATTAATAGCTTTAATGCTAGTCTCTTGTTCGTCAGAAAGATCAAGTTTTTCATCTAGTTTACTCGTTTGCATTTCGGCTCTCTCTTCTGGAGACATGTCCTTTCCTTTTTGCTGTGCTTGTAGCTGGAATGCACTAAAGGCAATCAACATTAAAATAAAAATCTTTCTCATAGTTAATAATAGAGTTTGGTTAAACAGTCTAAAAGGTTAGATAGCGGATAGGTAGAAAGGTTTAATAGATGAGAAAAAAATTATTTATAGATAAGAAAATAACCAAGACAGTCATCTCAATACTATCTTGGTTAAGATTGTGTTTATTACTTCTATAGCAAAAAACTATACAGACACCTGCTCGCTAATCAAGTCATTCTCTACCAAATACTTCGCTATTTGTATAGCATTAGTGGCGGCTCCTTTTCGTAAGTTATCAGCTACTACCCACATGTTTAAAGTATTGGGCTGTGATTCATCTCTACGAATTCTTCCTACAAAGACTTCATCTTTCCCTTCAGCTTCAAGAGGTGTGGGGTACAAATTATTTTGAAGGTCGTCTTGAAGAATAATACCGGGCGTTTGTGTTAGCAGATCCTTTACGGCTTGTACTTCAAACGCTTTATAGAACTCTACATTCAGTGCTTCGGAGTGCCCACCCATTACAGGTACACGTACAGCAGTGGCGGTAATGCCTATGCTTTTATCGCCTAATATTTTATGCGTTTCGTTTACCATCTTCATTTCTTCTTTGGTATAGTCGTTCTCTAAGAAGATATCAATATGGGGAAGTAAATTCATATAAATAGGATGTGGATAAACCGCCTCAAAAGAGGTATTATTTTTTTCTCCTAAAAGCTGATCTACGGCTTTTTTTCCTGTACCCGTTACCGACTGATAAGTAGCGATGACCAAGCGTTTTAGTCCATACGTTTTGTGTAAAGGTGCTAGTGCCATTACCATTTGAATGGTAGAACAGTTAGGATTAGCAATAATCTTATCTTCATTGGTAAGTAGATGGGCATTGATTTCAGGAACGATTAGTTTCTTGGTTTCATCCATACGCCAAGCAGAAGAGTTATCAATTACTGTGGTACCTACTGCTGCAAACTGCGGTGCTAACGCGAGCGACGTTTTCCCACCTGCAGAAAAAATAGCAATGTGTGGCTTTTGTGTAATGGCTTCCTGGGCCGTTACCACTGTATAGTGTTTATCCTTAAAAACTACCTGTTTACCAGCAGATTTCTCAGAAGCTACTGGAATGAGTTCATCAATAGGAAAATCTTGCTCTGCAAGAATTTTTAGAATGGTGCTGCCAACAAGTCCTGTCGCACCTACTACTGCCATTTTCATATACTAGGGTAGTTTTAAGAATAAATTAAATACATATGATTTCAAAATTAATACTTCGTTAATACAAAGTCTATAAATCTTTTCTATTTTTATCCCTTATGAATAAGATAATCCTAACTATTTGTTTGTTATATGTAACTAGTATAACAATGGCACAACTAACAGACGACTTCTCAGATGGAAACTTTACTAGCAACCCTACGTGGAGTGGCGATGCCACCCTATTCACGATTGAATCCAATCAGTTGCGCTCAAGTAGCCCAACGGGTGCTACTTACCATCTAAGCACACCCTCCACCAAAGCTACGAATGCGCAGTGGGAGTTTTTTATCAACCTTCAACTGGGTACTTCAGGGGTTAATTTTGTAGAGGTATGGTTGACCTCGGATGTCGCTGATTTGAACAATGCCAACAATGGTTACTTTGTACGTATTGGCGATACAGATGATCTTGTAGCCCTTTACAGAATGGTGGGTGGTACAGAAACACTATTGACGAGTAGCCCTTCGGGTGTTGTCAATAGCACTAGTAATAATCCCTTTAGGGTCAGGGTAACTAGAAATGCGAGTAATGTATGGACACTCGCTTATGACGATGGTGATACAGGTAGCTTTGTTACTGCTACCACAACACCTACAGATAATAGCGTTACTACTAGCAGCTTTTTTGGGGTTAGCATTGCACAATCTTCCGCTGCCTCTGCGGTTAATAGCCACTTTTTCGACGACTTTGTAGTAGGAGACATTGTAGCAGATGGCACTCCTCCTAGTATTGCGTCGATCAATATCATTAGTGCTACCCAGATAGAAGTACTTTTTAGTGAGGCCGTTGCTACGGCTACTGCGCAAAACACGAGTAATTACTCAGTAAATAATGGGATAGGAAATCCTAGTAATGCCACCCGTGATGGGAGCGATCAGCGTTTGGTACGCCTTACGTTTGGTAATAGTTTTAGTAACGGCCAGAGTAACGTACTGACGGTTAATAATGTGGCTGACCTAGCAGGAAATGCTATTGGTACTACACAGGAAAGTTTTACTTTTACGTCCATCGGTACAGCGGCTAACCGAGATGTCATTATCAATGAAATCATGGCAGATCCCACGCCAGAAGTAGGTTTGCCTAACTCAGAGTTTGTAGAGCTGTACAATCGAAGCACTAATAGCATAGACCTTCAAAACTATACCCTCAATGGTAGAACCATTACCACAGGTAATTATCTCTTAGCACCTGATGCCTATGTTTTGCTCTGCCCGGCTGCTAATGCAGGTGAATTTACAGGTAACGTTATTGGGATGCCTAGCTTTGACGGGCTTTCCAATGCAGGAGAAACAGTTACATTAAGAGATGAAGATAATGCACGCGATATAGATGTAGTAAGCTATACAGATGATTGGTACAAGGACAATACAAAAGATGATGGTGGTTTTACACTAGCGTTGATAAACCCTACATTGGTTTGTAGTGGTGAGAATAACTGGCGTGCTTCTGATGACGCCAGCGGTGGTACACCTGCTCAACAGAATAGCGTTCTCAACAACTTGCCAGACACCCAAAACCCCATCATTCAAAGTGCCATAGTAACGACTGATAATCAACTGACCGTTACTTTTAATGAAGTCTTTCAAGAAGCCGATCTACAAGGGGCAAGCTACAGCACCAATAATGGCTTATTAGTGACCTCGGTAGCGCCTCAAAATAACAATCAAGAAGTTTTGATTACCTTTAATAGTAACCTTACCGTGGGTGTTATTTATACACTTACCATTAGTGGGCTAGCAGACTGCGCTGGTAATCCACTGACTGAAAATCAAGTAGCCTTTGGTTCAGGGGCTTCTCCTACTTTTCAGCAGGTAATTATTACAGAAATTATGGCAGACCCTGACCCTGTAGTAGGGTTGCCAGAGCTAGAGTATATAGAAATTTACAACACCACTGATCAAGTACTACAATTGGCTGGCTGCCAGTTAACAGACGGAAGTGGTTCGGCTACTTTTCCTAATTTTAACCTTTTACCAAATACTTACTTGATTGTCTGTACAACAGGTAACGTCGATGAACTACAATCTTTTGGTGATGCTTTGGGTGTGAGTAATTTTCCTTCACTTACTAACTCAGGAAAGCAATTAACGTTATTTACTACTGGTGGCAGAACAATGTTTACAGTCACTTATTCAGATAACTGGTACAGGGATGATGTCAAACAGGAGGGAGGTTATTCCTTAGAGATGATTGATGTACAAGCTCCCTGTGTAGGGAGTCTCAACTGGATAGGCTCTGAGAGTCCTACAGGCGGTACACCTGGACAACCCAACTCTATACAGGAAAGCCGTGCCGATAATATGCCTCCTCAACTACTACGTGCGGATGCCATAGATGAGGGAACCATCATTCTACAATTTGATGAGCAGATGGATAGTTTGAGTCTTGTACAAGCTACTTACAGCTTTGATCCTGCTGTTTCGCTGCAAGTGGTAGCACCTGAATCACCTGATTTTACACAGGTTACCTTAAAAACTACTGAACTGCTGGCGATACAAACTACTTACCAGGTAACGGTAGAGGATGTAAGTGACTGTAGTGGTAATGGTATCACGACAGACAACACCGCTATTTTTGGGGTACCCGAGCAAGCTGTTCAAGGGGATATTATTTTGAATGAAATTTTATTCAATCCTAGGACGGGTGGAAGCGATTTTGTAGAGCTGTATAATAATTCTGATAAGTTTATTGATTTGCAAAATTGGCAACTGGCCAATACAGAAAATGATGAAATAGACGATAGGCGGCTGATTACCGAAGAAAACTATATTCTCCCTCCTGGAAGCTATGTAGCTATTACGGAAGATGTAGAAGATGTACGTAGTAATTATCCTAACTCGGTAGATAAGCCTTTTCTAGAGACGAGCAGTTTACCCAGCTATAACGATGATGAGGGCAGCGTAGTACTAATTGATAACTTAAATGAAGAAGTACAACGCTTCGACTATGAGGAAGATTTCCACTTTGATCTCATAGATGATGAAGAAGGGGTATCACTAGAGAGAATTAGCTTCATGGCGCCCGTAAATGATCCTAATTCTTGGTTTTCGGCAGCTAGCACTGCAGGTTTCGCTACACCTGGTGCTGAAAATTCCCAGCAAAGGAGGGAAGGACAAGCCGTAGGAGGGATCAACGTATCACCTAAAGCCTTTGTACCAGATAATGACGGCTTTAGTGATTTTACCACCATAGATTATAGCTTTACGCAGGGTGGCTACGTGGCTAATGTAAGTATCTATGATAATCAAGGAAGGGAAATAAAAAGACTAGCACAGAACCAGCTACTAGCTACTTCTGGCTTCTTTACTTGGGATGGTACCAATGAGGAGAGGGCAAGGGTACGTACAGGCTATTACTTACTTTTCTTTCAGATTTTTGACTTGTCAGGTAATGAAGAGGTGTTTAAAGAGACTATTGCGGTTACGGAGCGATTTTAGGGTTATGGGTTTAGTAAGGAGGCTACTTTCTATAGTTCCAAGTTCTATATTTAAGCTTACTCATCACTTTTCAACTCATACTCTTTGAAGTTGACCTTTTCTTTTTCAAAAGCTGGGTTTTCATTAAGAATAGAGTCAATCTCTCTTATTAGTTTTTGGTTGTCTTCTGACATTATAAAAGCAAAGCCCCAGTTGTCCATTGATATTTGAAATATCCCCAAATTACTATTCACTTCATAAAGTATTTCATCATTCATCCACAAATCTTTCGAATTAGTAATTACAGCCTTTATGGGAGAAAGAGCTGCTTCAAGTACTGAGAGAAAGTTATGCTTTTCGGGTCCTGAAGTAAACTCAATTAAGAGTTCTTTACTCCTATAAGCTGGTCTAAGTTTGAATTTATTCATTTTCAATGTCTGTTAATAAAGAGGGTGGTCAGTACTGAATGATGCAACTATCGAAGGATTTATCCGTTAGAGAAACCCTTCTTTACCCTTGTAAAATAGCTAATAAAAGATACTCCGTCAAGAGGATAGGATGCTACGGATTCTGCAGAGCTATCAGCGAGTGTAGCATCTTGCAGGGTACTGTGATTTATATATCTTATTACCCAATATATTCTTATTTTTTGATTTTCTCGCTGTCAATATATCCAAGATCAATAAGTTTGTTATTCAAATGATGGGCGTGTTTTCGTCAGACGAAGGATTGAATTTTTGATCCATAAATTTAGTAAGTTCGAACCTCGTAGACAGTTATTTACTTGTTTCGATAATACCTCTGTAGAAACTATCTAAGAATAAGGAATTATGGGTTTCATTTGGATAAAATGTTTTCGTTAAAGTGATATGCGGCTTGCTTTCTAGTATAGTGATAAATTCTTCAATTTTATTTTTATGGAAGGTAGGTTTTGGCTGGTAGGTGAGGTGGACTTTAATTTCTTTTTTACTATGTTTATTTTTCAACCTATTGGTAACCTCCCCATTACTAAACCAAATAGAGGGGTCGTAAATATGAAGTACTTCAAAAGGATGATCTAATGATAAAATATATCCGCCAAAGTAACCACCATAAGAGTGCCCAATTAGGGTTTCGTGATGGTTGGTAGCATAATTTTTATTCACGTCTGGTATCAGCTCTTTAGTCAGGTGGTGATAGAATTTCATTCCTCCCCCAGCATTTGAAGCATTATACCAAGTGGAATCAACTGCTTCACCATCATACTCAATCCTTGATTGACTGAAAGTAAGGTCTTGTCCTCTTTTATTTTCCCAATCAATATGAGGAATACCCACAACGATCGCCTTTTCGATTTTTTGGTTTGCGCCCAAGTCAAAAACCATATTTTTAATTAGGTTGAACCGCCATTCGGCGTCGAATACATAGATAACTGGGTAACTTGACGTATCAGAATATTGATGTGGTAAAGCAATCCAATAGCTTCTGTTTTCTTTGAGAAAGGTTGAATAAATAGTGTGCTCAATGATTTGATCTTTGCAGAGCGTATCTTGTGCGATCGAAATATTTGATATTGAAATAATAAGTAGGAGGAATAATATATTTTTCATGTGGTTTATACGGTGTTATTTACTTTTCTATTGGGTATTTCTTTAATCGCTAGTTTACTTGCTAAGTCAATTATTTTTTTGGGAGTATCAAGCGTTTTCATTAAGTCGTCAATTGTTAAATTATTAGACTTGATTTTAAAAATGAAAGTACTGAAGCTCAATTTAGCAACTTCTTGGTTAAAACTATTACCATGTTTTACTACGAGCTCTCAGGTTAGCTTTTCAAGGCTTGATTGAATAACTTTTATCAAATCGTGAAGCGCACGAAGCTATTGACTGAGTTGATCTAAGAATGCTTGAATCTCTTTTTCCTCTTTGTATCGCAGCTTATCCATTTGTTTTTGAATCTGCCTGATCTTCATGTTTTCCCAGTCTTTGGCGGCTAGCACTGGTATCTGCCACTTGGATTGTTCCGCTGCCCAGTGGTCTTTATCAACTTCTACTTGATGAATCAGCAGACCAGGTAGTTCAATGGCTGTTAGTCTCCCTCCGTGGCAAGCACCTGTATCAATACCGTAGGTGTTGTTGTAGATTTTGGGTTCTTCTCCTACAACGTGATGTCCGTAAATAATGGGTTTGGCACCAGCATAAAAGTCAGTCCAGTACTTTCCTTCTCCATACTTTTCTTCCAAATACCTACTTCCTGACGTTGTTCCAGCTAATACTTCCTCTTTTTGTTCTGCTAAGACTTTGTCCTGTTCAAAAAACGCGTGAACAATAATCGCTTCCTCCGTTTCGTAATAGTAGGGAAGTGAATCAATCCACGCCACAAAGTCATCGTACTCCTCCTTGAGTTGCACTTTGACAATTTCTTGAGAATAGCTCAATACCCCTTTTAGGTGTTTCCTTTCGTGATTTCCCATAAGAACAACCGCATTTTTCCTCTCTTTGAAAAAACGATACAGTTCTAGTGACTTATTGCCCCTGTCAACAATATCACCGAGTGATATGATTAAATCATTGTCTGAAGCGTTCACTTGTTCTAACAACTTGATGAATGCATCATAACATCCATGAATATCTCCTATGACAAACGTTCTTTTCATTGGTGGTAAGGAGGACTTGTGTAGCCGTTTCTTTATTACACTTCTTTTTTTGGTTTTCTTTTGTACATCACGTCCGTCCTTAAAACGTATTTAACTCCTTCTATTACCTCACTTCCTGAGTGGACTAGGGCGTGGTTAAAAATGAGTGCTTTCCCTGTAGCTGGCTTAATTACATTGTGGTTGAATCTTGTTTCTCCCCCAACCATATCCTCATTCAAATATATCATGAACGTAAACGAGCTCCATTCGTGCATATTTCGGTAGTAAGTACCATCTTGGTGTGCTTTAAATGCTTGTCCTGGATAGTATTTATAAAATCTAAAGCGCTCATTAAGACCAATGGCATTGCCAAAGGGTGTCTCTTTGGGGACGTATTCCTTGACTCTTTCCCATAGTTCTTCCGCCAAAGTATTACTGTCGTAAATCAATCTTTCGTTATTCCGTACGCCTTTCATCATCACTTGTTTTTTACCAAGGTTGACTTTTGCTTCTTCGTATCCGATGGCTTCACTTTTTTGAATCCAATCGTTGCATTCTTTCTCAGAGAAGAAATGATCGACTGTAAAAATGCCATTTCCAAAATCAGTGAATTTCATTGTTGAGTTTTTTATTTTTTAAGTGGCGAATGGCTAAACTGTATCGTTGAACCTTTATTAGACACAGTATTTTACGCTATCTCTCCTTGAAACCAAAGGACGCCTGTGATTTTCATTCCTTTTTCTAAGCTATTGATCCTCATATTCTCTTTGTTTATGAACATATCAACTGTAAAGAAGTCAGGGTCTGATTCGTCATTAATCAGCTTTACCTTTACAATAAATCCAACGTTATTAGTTGTAATTTTTATAGGTTGAAAATCAATAAGTACTCCTATGAAATCATAATAAGTGGGCCGAGGAATATCTTGACTTGGCATGTAGGAGGCAAATTCCTTACTTACTTTTTGTCCGCCAATTTCTGTTATGTCACTTTTGTCCAGCACCAATGCTATGGCTGAAACTTTGACCTTTAAGTTTTTAGATGATTTATATTGATCCCTGTTTACGGCATAGTCGGTGGCAAAGAAACCAAAACCGAAGGTATCCCTACCTCCTCCTTTAATTTCTGCCTCTAGCTTTCCTACGTGAGACCACTCGAATATTTGTTTTGTTGTGAAGGGAATAGTATAGTCAGTTGGAAGGTACGGATATGCTGAAAGGATATTCGTACCTGATTTCAATATCCTGATTCCTACTTGCTTGTTTGTACCCTCTTCTTTTTGAAATGTGGCTTGGTGAATACTTAGCTCTCCATCTAATAAAACTGGTTTTTGTGTTGAACAAAAAGCCATATACTCATTTAGTAACGCCTCTCCATTTTTAGAATTTAGAAAACTAAAGCCAATCAGACCTCCAAAATTATCTCCGTGTGAGCCCTGATCTACTGATAGCATCTCTATCGATTCATCCATTTTGTTTGGGGTTTTGTCTGTCTCATTTTTAACAGTTGATTTCTTTTTCTTCTTGAAAAAGTTGAATAAGCGCATGGCTTTATTTTTTAGTTATCGTATTTGCCTTTGTATTAGACGGATTTTAACTCAAGGCCATTGCGTACACTCTCTGAAGCTATTGACAGGCTTCGTTACGCACTAGCGTAAAATACTTATTTTAGCCTTTTTATGAGCTCTTCAATGTTTTCTTTCCATTTAGGATATAATGCTTCATTTTCAGACCATAATTCATTTAGCTCAGATGCTTCACTAATCACTTTCTTTAGTGCTTGAATGGCCATTTCTTTTAAGTCATCAAGTTTCAATCCTCTTTGTAATTCTCTAAAATTATTGACGTTGCGCTCGTCCTTTTCATCTTTACTATCAGTCCTATAATTTGTTCCATTCAGGTGATTGTCTAAGTATGCAGCAGAAACAGTCACCATATGGCATTCGTCATACGCTACATATTTTGTGTGAATGGCATTTTCAAATGATGATATAAAGAATGCTCTTGCGTCTGATTTTATCTCATCAGTAAAATCGTATGCTGTGTCGTCATCAAATATTCCATAACCCCAAGCTCCCATGTTTTGTATTATTGTGTTTATCAGATTCAAACGCTGCTTCCTCTTCAGTGAAATTCCCCATATTAGATAAACACCAGGCATACAGTAATTTTTCTGCTTTTAGGGTTTGTAAATACTCGGTTTCCTTCATGATCGCTTCATTCTTTTAACAATACCCTTTAAAATCTGATAATCTGTTTATTTAATTTTGAATGTACAACTATTTTGAAAAAAGCTAGCCTCTTCAATTGTCCATAACCGATAGGGTGCTAGGCGCTATATGGCGTACTATTTAACCAAAGCGGTTATCCGTTAAAAACCTATCTCTATCCTTGAAACTATTAAATAAAAGGGCGTTTGTCAAGAGGTAGAGTGCTATGTAGTACTTAATTGTATGCTAGGGGTATTTCGGTTCGATGCTCGTGGGATATCACCGAAATGTTGAGAGGCGTTTCAATGCATTTTTACACAGTGTTGTGTGTTCGTTTTTATTCTTAAGTCCAATCGTATGTAAACAAAACTATTCGACTTTCTGGCTCATAAAACATCAAAATAGAATCAGCACCTTCACCACAATAGCTATAACCCGAGACTTCAGCTACATACATAAATTCTTTTCCTTTGTATGAGATTAAAATTCCATCATTAGGTAATTCTTTGTCGGATACTTCCGCCACAGTCATTTCAAATCCAGATGGAATAGGTGATGTATTAGTCCAATTGCCATGCCACATTTCTCCCCCTAATCTATCAAGAAAATTTTGAGGATTGTCTTCCTGCCAAGGTAATAGTTGACCTTTTGATTTGAAATCAGTTTTAACTTTCTTATAATTTTGATGTATTTTCTTGATGTGCTGGATAAATTCTTCATCGGTTTTATTCTTGTGAATTGGGGCTGACAAAAAATAGTTTTCTTCACCTAAGAAACGATATTTATTATCCTTTGTAAGTTCCAATGCAATCCAATTTTCCCCACAAAATTCATTATGAAAATCAATAGTTTCTTCACCAATTAGCCCTTCATAAGGTTCAGTGGGATTAAGAATATGTAAAACCGTGCCTTTTAAATCCTTACGTAACAATCCCAAGTCAATAGATATAAGTGGCAGTAGATAATTACTCAACCAAGGTTGACTAGATAAAAACACATCTTCTGGAAAAGGCATCAAGCCTTCTTCTAATTCACCTATTTCTTCTTTATGATATTTTTCTCCGTTACTCATTTTTTTTCAGTTAAAGTCAATTTTACGTCTTGAAATAGCGCACTACCTGACCAGATTGGTTATCGATAAGGAACCTATCTCCGCCTTTGAAACTATTAAATAAAAGGGCGTCTGTCAAGGGGTAATGTGTTATATAGCACTTAATTGTATGTTAAGGGTATTTCGGTTCGACACTCGTGGGGTATGCCCACCAGAACTGTTGGGAGGCGAAACGCCTGCCAACTCATCTGTTGAGGCGCATTGCACCTCAACGGGATCGTATATGAGTAGTAGCGGGTTTCTACTCACAGACCTTTCAGTACTCTACTGACCCCTTGCTTTATTTTTGTACTTTGCTTTTTATCACTTAAACGGTTATTAATTATACACCGTATTGTGCATAGCTCAACTTCCGTCAACTATTATTACCAGCGTTTTATTTACATTCCTACCTTCAATAATCCAATCAAAAATTGTGTGCAAGTCTTCTTCTTCAAGGCTCACTGCCCAATCATCCTGATCAAGTAACGCTTCCCAAGAATAGTTTTTCATTTTCTCATTGATAGAAGCTATTTCTTCTATCAGTAACTCACTTTTTGCTGGATCAATCATCGCTATATAAGGCTGCCTCCATTCACTGGAATATGAATAAGGAAATGAATAGCTCCCAGTGTGTACTCCACATAACGTACCTAAAAGCTTCTTTACCTCTGTATAATTTGACTCCTCCAGTTCTTCTACTATTTCATCTAAAATCAAAAATGGATATGGAATACCAGAAACTTTAGGCCTAGAAGTGGCAATTCCATGTACTAAAATCCAAAAGCCATAGAAATTTTTAAAACCCTTCTCTTGATAGCTACCATTAAGTAATGATTTTACTTGTTCTTTAAGGGGTAATTCTACAGTAAATCCTTCTTTGATATCAATACATAGCTCCTCAGACTTAGTTAATAAATAATCCAATTTGTGTTTGTCATTAGATGATATAGTATTAAATAGATCATCCTGCTTAATAAAGTATGCTTCGGCTCTAAATTCACTCATGCTTTGCTAGTTATGCATTACCCGACCAAAGTGATTATCCGTCAGGAACCTCTCTTTTCCCCTGAAACTATTAAATATAAAACGTGCCTGTCAAAGGGGAATGTGCTGTATGGTACTTACGCTGTGTTAGGCGTATTTCGGCTCGACGCTCGTGGGGTAGGCTTACCGAAACCGTTGGGTTGGCATCAGTAGCCTGTTACTACTCTAATAAATATCTCAAAGCATCTGGAAATGTTTTTCTTGAGTTAGACCAATCATGCCATCCATTAAACTCTGTAAATGTGAACTCATAATTTCTATCTTTGAGTACCTGAACTAATCTTCGGCCAGACGCTTTACACCAATTTTCTTGCAATCCCCAATCAAGGTATAACTTTAAATCGCGTTTTTCTTGTATTTGGAACTGTTTCGTCAAATAATCGCCTCTTATCCAATCTTCTCCCCCGTCTGTGAGCGTTGTATCTCTCCAGAAACTGCCTGATTGAGAAAGAACTTTACCAAAGACATCAGGATGCTCAAAGGCAATATAAGTTGCTGCTAATCCACCGTAGCTGATTCCACCAATAATAGTTTCATCTACTAAATCCGTAATGTGGTATCTATCCTTGATGAAGGGTAGTAGTTCAGTGACAAAAAAATCCTTGAATTGAGCGTTTAGCGGAAGTTCTTTGCTTCTTGCCGATTGAGATGGATTGTCGATAAATACGGCAATCATCGGATCGATTTCTTGTTGATAAATGAGGTTGTCAAGCACATTAGGCACTTCGACTAGATTCAAATAGATGTATGGATCAAAGAGATATATTACTGGATACTTTTCCTTGCTAGTGTTATATTCGGGCGGTAGGTAAACGTAGATGTTGCGTGAGTTGGAAAGTAATTTACTTTCCAATTTTAGTGTATCGATCGTTCCAGATTGATGATGGTTACCCTCAACATACCATGAATCCTCATTTGTTCTTAAATCCAAAGCGGACCAACTCATATCTTTTCTTTCGCCAGATGGAATGAGATTCGGATTTAGCGGATCAGACATCTTCGACTTTTTTCCAGTTACTCTATTAGCGTAGTATAGTCGATAAGAAAAACATAAATCATCTGGGACTATGTAGGTTCTGTAATACAGGTCTGTAGACGCTAGGCGATAAAGCTTTTTGTCTCCAAACCTATATTCGTCATAAATTCCGAATACATTAAATGTAATGTCGTTTTGGTGAGTTGAGTCAATATGTACAAAGGTGACATAAACATATCCGTCTAACAACGAATCTTGCTCTATTAGCGGAAAGCCTTTTTCTTGATGACGATCAAGAAGGTTATTTACTGCTTTGACTCTATCAGCTTTAGTTAGCTTTTTGAACTCGGCAATAGTAGGACTGGAAGCATTAAAAATATTGTTAACCTGACGAAAAGTTAAAGAGTCGTCATCGCTTTTGCGATTAGATTGAGTGTTATTATCAGGTGTACAAGAAGATAATATAAATAATATAGTAAGCTGTGAGAGGACTTTTTTCATTCTTAGGAATGTGATATTTATTGGTGCCAACGTATGGTGTACTACCTGACTAAAGTGGTTATCCGTAAGGAATCTCTGCCCTTGAAGCTATTAAATAAAAGCGTGCCTGTCAAGGGGTAGAGTGCTTTATGGCACTTAATTGTATGTTGGATGTATTTCGATTCGACGCTCGTAAGATAGGCCTGCTAACGGTCTTGTGTGTGGTGCTTATCCTAAAGGGTATACACTATACATGGTGTTGTAGCCAGTTCTTATTCTTTTTTATATTCTCCAATTACTTTAATCTTTCCGATTATATTGGCGTTGAATTCCTCTAATTCTTCTGCTGGAACCCAAAGCTCATTATGGATTTTTCCACCAACGTTTTCAATTTTGAATTTCTTTAAATACTCAGTATCAACTTCAAATTTTGTTACGTACCCAACTCCGTAAGCTGGGACATTCCAGTCCTTTGTTATTTGCGTTGCGTATTCTTCATTCATTACGGGGTAGAAGATTGGTTGTTGGGGTAATCTAGGCGGAAAACCTTTGAATTCCAACGCTTCAATCAGCTCTAACTCTTTGTCGTTTACTGGCCTGTATAATGTTGTTGTCTTTTTACTCATTTTATTGTAAATCTTTTTTCTTTTCGTCTGTTAAGAGAATGTTTAAGAATTAAATTCTGTATAGTTAACATTTTGCGAAGTTTTCACCATTCATCCTTCTATTTACCTTTCGTTCATTTTTTAGCTTCGCTGAACTCCACTTTGTTCCGGTTCTTGATGAACCGAGCCTCTGGCGAGCTCGGCGTAGCCAAAAACGAACCAAAAACCGACCAACGGGAGCTCGGCGCAGCCAAATCAAGAAACCGACCAACGGGAGCTCAGCGCAGCTAAATCCAAAGCTTCAGCCCACAAACCAGCCCGCCTCCCCGCTGGATTTTCAGGCCAACGCGATTCTACTGATCTTAAAAACAGATAGTTAAGTAAAACTTAAATAGGCTCTAAGCCTATTCTTCCACTTGCCACTAAAGTGTCAAAACTTTGACGGCTTCCTATAAATCGTTAAGTAAGTATTGCGTCCTTCCTCTGTTCAATATTTCTTGAGTAAACCAATGATAGCCCTTGTCACCCTTTATTATTTTTTCGTAAGTTGATAATCATTGACAAGGACAGAGGCGGAGATTTGAAGAACTTGCTCTAAGTCTCTTATCATATTCAGCGTGCGTACCGATGAACTTGATAAATGCCCATTGTTTTTCGTAATTGAACTTTACCACGAGTCGGTAAGCGTTTCCTTTGATGTTGAAAACCAATCGACTGTGTATTTTTATGCCTTGTTAACTACTTTTTATTTTCATTAGTCTATTTTCAACATCCTCAAAATCTTCATCATGATCTATGCAAAAGAATTTGAAATCATTGGTTTTAGAAATTTTATCGAAAGTTTTTGTCTCGCTAAACTCAAATAGTGTAAGAGTAAATAATTGCATTAGTTGTTCTGTAAAGCTATGCCACGATTTATGATCATCATCTGGAAGCTTTTGGAATATTTCAGTCAACTCATTTTCGCTAAATACATTCATAGAAGCAAAACACTGATATTCCCAATCGCCTGTATTGTACTTTAAATCAAGAATATCTTCTTTGATTTGATAGTACTGAGAATATTCTCCGTTTTGATAATGGTTCAACGTCTTCTTAAATTCCTCTTCGGTACTAAAACAAAGGTTTACTTCGGCATATTCCGCATTGCAATCATATGCGAATGCGTAATATGTTTTATTTGAATTATGAAGTAAAAACTTTTCTACTTCTAATTCAGTAAACCTTAGCAATTCCGTTTTTATGTTATCAAATTTTTCCTTCATCCTGAGCTTATCAAATTACAGTTGACACTTTAATATACACATTGTGTATATTTTTCCATCAATAACTTGGTTACATTCAGCGCTAGGCTAGTTTCGATTGAATCTTGTAAATCGAGAAGCCATTGTTATACACAAATGTGAAACTACTATATGATGAATAGTGTGAGTGGCAAGTTTTACGACCACTAAATGGGTAAAGCTTGGTATTAGAGAGCTTTTAAAATTCCAAGTTTGGTATGGTAGAAGATACATCTAACTAAAGTTCCGTTAGAGCCTTATAATTAGGAACCACCTTTGCCTATAATAAAGTATCTTTCGATTTTTACCTGTGAATGTTCTCGGTTATAAGTAGTTGCGTAGGTTAGCACTTAACTTATTCAATACATACCAAAAAATCCTTACGGATTTTCAGAAGTCAAGGAGAACAAGCTATTACTTGTAGCCGTTGTTAGCGCCTGCTTTTGTTTTCTTCAATAATGTCTATCAAATCAAGTACGGCCGTTTTATGACTCTGTAATATGTTATTTTTTGCAAAAACCTTTAATTGAATATCAGGTGTGACACCAGAAACCTCGAAAAAATCACCGTTGGCGTTCACTAATCTTTGATTGGAATAGGTCGTATAAAAATTACCGATTGATTTACCTAACATACCCGATAGCGTTCCCAACGTATTCGTTCCTACAAGTTTCACATTTGGTAAAGCACTCATCATCATAGCAAAACCCTCTGCAGCACTTCTACTAATATCTGTCATTAGCACATAAACTGGTTTTGTAAATACTTTCGAATTAGCTGGATATATAATTACATCATCTTCATCATAAAATTTACCATTGTTGTAGACCTGGCTTGTATGAGAAAAGACTGGCGTATCTGTAAAATAGCTAGCAATCGTGAGTGCGGTTGCATCATATCCTCCAAAATTAAAACTGACATCAATTATGATGGCTTCTTTATCTTTGAACGTTTTTATTATGTGCTTCATATAGGCGTTAAGGCTATCTATTTGTTGCTTTCTTGAAAATTCCTTGGACAGAAAACCAGCAAAAGAGTAAATATGCATATAGCCAATGTTTTTAGTTAAATGACCCCATTCTATTTTATCATTGGCTATTTTTTGTCCATTTCCTTGTAATAGGCTATCCGATATATTTTTATAATTAGTTTTAAAAAACAAGTCGAAATACTCGTTAAGGTCTTTTATTTCAGATTGTTCTTTAAACGCATCCTTTACAATTTCTGCTGCCGGTGTTACACGATATTGTAGTGTTTTTCCAGTCTCTGAAATGACCTTTGTATGTTGGTCTTTTGTCAGTGTTGCAATTTTTCCCATAGTATTGAAAAGCGCTTCTTTCCCTGCTGAAACACTATCCTTATACCTAGCCTGTAATTCGTCCCAGTTTAAGTTTCTTCCTTTACTAAATGCATAATTCTCTTGCATTGTCTCCAAATACAATTTAAAGGACTTTTCAGGGTTCAATTCCACTAATTCTGAAAATCCGATTGTATTCGTAGGAAGCTCATCAACGCTGATAAAGTCTTTTTTTGTCTGCAGTATATTGGTTTGATCACCAAAATCAGTTAGATAAACTCCCAAAGTATCTTCACGAAGTGTGAATTGACTTTGTGAATTTAAAAGCCCTTCCAAATAATCATTTTTTTCTTTGTAGCAGAAGCTCTTGGTATAGCTGTAAAGTAAAATACTATCCTTTCGAACTTCTAGGTAATAGCCATTTCCAATAGATTTCCAGACACCCTGAATTAAAGGGTGTGTTGTATTGAGGTCTTTCAAAAAAGTCTTTTTTAGTTCTAAATGGCTATTACTGCTACTCATTTTCTTGTTTGAACAACTGAAAAAAGAGCAAACTATTAATAGATATAAACTAAATCTCATCATCATATTCTTTAACTGACTTATGTTCTAGTTCCTGCTAGCGCCTTAATATACACATTGTGTATATTTTTTCATTTGAATCTTGTAAAGTGAGAAGCTATTATTTATACACAAGTGTTAAAACTACTGTATGATGAATGGTAAGTTTTACAACTGTTTTATCAAAAATGTAAAGTTTGGTATTGGCCCGCTTTTAAAATTCAAGGTTGGGTATAGAGGAAAAATACATCTACTAAAGTTCCGTAAAAATCTTTGCAGATTTTTAGAAGCAGGGGAGAACGAGCGATTACCTTTCCACCAAAACTAAAGTTTGATAAGTGAAACCACCTTTTTGAAAGCTTGATCTGCCTTATGTTTTCTTAGTTATTGTGAGACGCAGTATTTATAAATCTTTTGCCCTGTTCACGAGGCTTTTAAACTCTTCTTTGAAATTATGCTCATCACTAAGGTTTACACTATCTAACCAATTTATGATGTCATCATAGTTGCTCGTTTCTTTGTATTGGGAGTTTGTGATAATCATTGAAAAAGAGGCAACACTTGCTGTGAATTTCATAAAATCAGTTGATTCAGCAAAGGATTTTCCTTCATCAAAAACTTCCAAATTTAAAGGAATGCTTGTCTCAGCATCTGGATTTTTATATCTAAAGTCGATTGAAAATGTAGGGACTGCTTCGTAATTAGAATTGTTCTCAGGAACGATTTCATACAAAGCAGTAACGTTTTGATTGGCACCTATTTCTCCTGCATCTTCATTATCATCTTCAAAGTCTTGTTGATTTAACAACCTGTTTTCATAGCCAATAAGGCGATATGCCTTGACATTTTCAATATTAAACTCAACTTGCACTTTTACATCTTTTGCGACGGTAAAGAATTTACTGAAGTCATAAATGAACACCTTTCGTAATTGTTCAATGTTGTCAATGTATTCATAGGTGCCGTTACCATTATTTGCTATCTGCTCTAAGGCAGCGTCATTTAGGTTTCCTCTGCCCACACCAAGCACAGTTAAGAAGATGCCATTGTCTCTTTTTTCCTCTATTAACGCAACTAATTCTTCTTGACTAGATGGTCCTACATTAAAATCACCATCCGTTCCGATAATGACTCTATTATTGCCTCCTGCAATAAAATTTTGTTGAGCAATTTCATAAGCGGTAATGATACCTTCTGCACCTGCGGTACTTCCTCCAGAACCTAACGCATCAATGGCATCTTTGATAGCGGTTTTATTTTCTCCAGACGTTGATTCTAAAACTACTCCTGCTGAACCCGCATAGGTAACTATAGCTATTTTGTCTGTTGGTTGCAATCTGTCAACAAAAAGCTTAAAGCCGTTTTTTAATAATTCTAACTTATCTTCACTCCCCATTGATCCAGAGACATCAATCAAAAATACGAAATTTGATGGCGGTAGTTCATTTTGCGGAATTGGTTTTCCTTTAATTCCAATTCTTATTAGCTTATTATCTAAATTCCAAGGACATTGACTTACCTCACCATTTAAAGCAATTGGGTGCGCTGGATCAGAGTACTCATAATCAAGATTGAAATAGTTAATCAATTCTTCTGTTCTAATCGCTCCTTTTGGTGGTAATTGGTTGCCTTGTTGAATAAATCTTCTGACATTCGCATATGATGCTCCATCAGCATCAATTGAAAAGGTTGAAATGGGTTGTTCTGAGACTTGCACAAAAGGATTTTCTTCAATTTCACTGTAAGTATCTCCAGATAAAACAGGATCTGAGAAATTTGAAAATTCCAGATCTTCTTCAGTACAACTGTGTAATAATCCAATTACAAATAGTCCTAAAATTATCTTTTTCGTTTTCATTATTCTGTTTTTTTATTGCGCCTCATGGATAAGTGGTGTTAGGTGCTGTATGGCGCACTACCCAGCCAGGGCGTATCGGTAAGGAACCTATCCTTACCCCTGAAACTATAAAATAAAAGCGTGTCTGTCAAGGGGTAATGTGCCTTATGGTACTTACCCGAATGTTAGGCATATTTCGGCTCGGCGCAATTGGGGTAGGCTTACCGAAACGGTTGGGAGGCGAAACGCCTGCCAACCCATCTGTTGAGACAAAATGCTTCTCAACGGTAAATATAACAAACGTGATTGTCCCGAAGGACAGCTATTTTTTGCTATATGTTGTTATCTGTATTTTTATGCTACTTTGAATTCAGATTCGTTTATTTCCACACTGAATTTTACATTAGCTTTTAATGCTCGGAACACCTTTAAAATTGTTTCTATAGTTACATTCTTGGTATTCCGTTCTAACTTAGAAATCTGTGATTTTTGTACCCCAATGAGTTCACCAAGTTGCTCTTGAGTGAGTTTTCGTTCCTTTCGGACGGATTTTATCATTTCGCCCAGTAATTCCATTCGCAGGTCAAATTCATATTTGTCCCGTTCTGGTGTCCCAATTTTTCCGATATCTCTATCTTTTAGTTGGTCAAGGGTCATCATTTCAGTGTTTCTAATTAAGCTCGTTGTATTTCGGTCGCTTTCTCTTTCCTGTTGCAATAGCATTTATCAAAGAGTAAACATTTTTATTTATTTCATCATTCGGTTCCATTTCCATTGCCTTTTGAATATAGGCTTTAGCTTCATCATCATTCCCTAAAACCATTAAATTGACAGCGTGGTTGCAATAAAGTCCAGCGTCATTCGATTCACGTTTAATTGCTTCTTGAGAGTATTCCACTGCAAGTTTTACATTTCCAGAGTTCATTGCAGAAATTGAAGCTTCTCGTGGTAAATTAGAATTCGTTTTTTCTATTTTAACTGCTTTTTCGAAATGCTCCAAAGCTTTTTCATTTTCAGACATTGCTTGATAAACTTTGGCGATTAACCAATGTGTTTGCCAATGATTTGGTAGCATAGACAAACATTCAGAGTAATGTTTGATTGCTTGCTTCGCTTTTCTTTTATTCCAAAACCCAAGCTTTGAATTTCCTTGCCCTTTGATTATTGTCAAACCACTAGCTAATTCATTTCCTTTCTCAAAGTTTAAGTTGAAAATCGGGATTTTATCTTCTGGTAATTCGTACTCCATTCGGTTTTCTACATTAAACACAATGGTCTTGCATAAGCGCAATAGCGATTTCCACGCACTAACTTTTATGCTTATATCTGACCTTAAATTTATACATTTTGTTTTGTTTCATCACTTCCACCACTATTGCGTTTATACTGTGTTAGGCACAGTACTTCTCGTTCTAATTGGTAATAATTTTTTGTAAGTCAAACAACGCCAAACCCATTCTAACGGTCCAAATCTGAAATAGTGTAGCCAAATTCTGCTAAATATTATTTGAAAAATAAAAACCAAAATCGCTATCAAAAATGTTTTTGACGGACTTAAAGTTTCATATAACTTAAAGCCGACTGATGAAAATAGAACTAATCCGATAAGGCTTTGCATTATATAATTTGTTAATGCCATACGCCCAACATATTTTAGGGGTAATAAGATTTTAGACCATTTGGTGTTGTAGTAAACCCAACCAATTGCCCAAAGGTAAAATAAACCCATTGCAACATCCGAAAGCACCATTATTTTTATCAAAACTTCTCGATAGCTTTCTACTTTGAAAATCTCGTGTTTGACCAATACAAACAGAAATAGCATTCTGTAGAGATTGGTTATTATTGTAATTATTAATACTGGTTTTTTTATTTGGGCTATAAATATATTTAATGACTTGTAGATTTTGTTCTTACCAAGGTACAGCCCTAATAAAAACATTGAAATTGCGATAGGTGCTAAAAATCCGAAAAGCATAGGAATGTTAGATAGATACTCTAGCAGTCTTAATTTTACGCCTTGCAAATAACTTCCATTCCTTATGATTTGGTTAACTGTTTTCCCTGTATAATCATTGAGGTACATTTCTGGTTGAAAGTTTAATAGTCCAAACAGATATTCTAAAACTTGGTCATAGAAAGGAAAGAAAAGAAAGATTGCAGAAAGGACGATGATTGATTTATTCGACTTTTTAATCATCAGCGTGGTAAATAACCCAATAATCGCATATACATTTAAAACATCGCCAGACCATAGAAACACAATGTGTAAAACTCCAAACACAAACAAAATCAGCATTCGTCTTGCAAAAAATGTGAATGATAGTTTATTTTCATCGACCATTTTTAAGGCTTGCATCGAAATTCCCAAACCAAACAATAAAGAGAATATTGGAAAGAATTTGGTGTAAAAAAATAGCTGAAGTACTTTCTCTGTAATTTGGTCAATATTGGAGGTCCATTGCTTGGCAAATTCATCCTGATTAAGGAAGGTTGAATTCATTATAACAATATTTACTACAAATATTCCGAGAATGGCAAATCCTCGATAAATGTCTAATAAATCAATCCTTTTTTTCGCTTTGGTCGGTTGCTCAATCAATTCTGAATTTTTCTTGTATTGTGCCTAACGGATGGGGTGATAAGCGCCGTATGGCGCACTACCCAGCCGAGCGGTTATCCGTAAGGAACCTATCCCTGCCCCTGAAACTATAAAATAAAAGAATGCTTGTCAAGGGGTGATGTACCAGCACTTACCCATATTTCGGCTCTGCACAATTGAGGTAGGCTTACCGAAACTGTTGGGAGGCGTTTGGCTTTTTGAAACAATTATCTATCAAACTACTATAAACTTTCTTAAATGTAAACTTGATCAAAATTAGCACCATCCGCCAAATGACCTATATTTGTTGTTGTGTGGCGTTATTATCTTTCTTCAATTTTAAATACTTTCTGAAATTAGGCATGGTAAGACTGAACACTGTTCTTGTAAATATATCTCTAGACATTGCATCAAAGAATGATTTCAGAACAACTCCAGGAGTTTCTGGATAATAATCGTTCTTAATAATTGTTATTACTTCCTTTTGTCTATGCTCAATGTCAATCGAAGTTCCTTTATTTGATAAAAGGATAAAATTGATTTCGTCACCTGGATTTAAATATGAAATATTTATTTGTCCATTATTGAAATCAAATGATATATTGTACTCTTCTTCTGATATTTTAAAGTTTGAACGCGCCTTTTCAATATTCACCAACTCGGCATTCTCTCCTTGTAATTTAAAATCAATATGTATCGTGTCTATTAAAAGGTTACCTGTGTTAATTGCTAATATTTCATTTTTATACAACTCGTTAATTGGTTTATCATTCATCTTGATTACAATTTTCTTCTTAACTAAGTCAGAAACTTCAATTAGCCTTGTAGAATAAGTTGAAAAAATTGATAACCTCTTTTCCTTTTTGTCTTTCTTTGAGTTCCACCTACTTAGTAGTGCAGTTAGTATTGCTCCTATTATTGCACCAGAAATTGCAAAAATTCCATTTAGTAATTCAGGTTTCATATTTTATCTTTTTTAATGCCACATAACACTATAATATACACATTTTATATCTCTCTCCTTGAGAACTTGGGCACATCTAGTGCTAGGCTAGTTTCGATTGAATATTGTAAATCGAGAAGCCATTATTATACACAAGTGGTAAAAACTACTGCTTGATGAACAGTATGATTGGTAAGCTTTACAACTACTTTATCAAAGGGGTAAAGTTTGGTATTGGATTGGTAAGCTTTTAAAATTCAAAGTTGGGTATGGGAGAGGATACATCTACTAACGTTCCGTTAGGGTCTTGTAGTAGGAGGCGCCTTTGTCCATAAAAGGTGTCTTTTGGCTCACTTACTACCTGAAAGGCTGCGGTGTTAGCGAGCGTAAATACTTCATCTACATTAGCTACCACAAAGGTGATGTACAATCCTTGTGGGTGCTGCTGAAAATCCTCGGGGACAATTTCGTGGGTACGATTGATAATGCCTAGCTCAAGTTGTTTATCTTTCGAAATGAGGTGAATGAACCAATCACTCTCAAAATCGACACGGAAGTCAAATAGCTTCGTGTAGAAATCTCTGCTTTCTGGTAGCTTATCAGAGCAGATATTGGTCATAAGTCGGTTAATCTGCATCATGTCATTACTTTTTTAGTAGGTTTTCTAAGGCCGGCTTAAGCTCAGGAAATTGATAGGTAAAACCTGTCTGTACAATCTTTTCGTTAGAGACTTTATTACCGCCTAGTACGATACTAGCCATCTCGCCCATTGTCATTTTGAGGGTAAAAGCAGGTACTTTAGGTAAAATGAGTGGTTTTCTTAGTACGCTGGCGGTGGCTTTGGTCAATTGCTCGTTGGTAACAGGGGCAGGGCCTACGGCATTGTACACGCCTTCCATTTGTTCATTTTCTAAGCCAGCCATAAACATACGACAGAGGTCGTCGATGTGAATCCAAGACAAGTATTGCTTACCACTTCCGATGGGTGCACCTACACCAAAGCGAATCGGTTGTGCAATCTTAGGCAGCGCACCGCCTTGGTCAGAAAGGACAATACCAATTCTTAGTTTTACAGTACGAATGCCCAAAGAAGCAATGCCCTGAACAGCTTCTTCCCATTTCTTAGTCACTTCTGCTAAGAAATCATCTCCCTTGGGGCTTTCTTCTGTTAATAAGGTATCGCCTGTATCTGTACCGTAAATTCCTATGGCAGAAGCACTGACAAAAGACTTGGGTTGGTAGCCTTTTTCGGCAAGTGCGTTAAAAAGAAGCTGTGTAGAGCGAGTACGGCTCTTCAGGATTTCGTTCTTCCGTTCTTCCGTCCACTTTTTATCTGCTACACCTGCTCCTGCCAAGTGAATAATATGATCGGCTTTTTTTAAGGCTTCCGGTTCCATTTCTTGCTGCTTAATATCCCATTTGTAAACGGGTATTTTAGGGATGATGGATTTGGTACGACTCAAATAAGCTACTTGGTAGTCTTCGTCTCGTAATATTTGAGAGAGGCGTTGTCCAATGAGCCCTGTGGCGCCTGTAATCAGTACCTTTGCTTTCATAGAGTGGGGTGTGGTTTAATTGCTTAATTATGGTAATAGGTAAATCTCTTATTATGAATAGCTTACTAAGGAGTATATTTCATCAAAATAATCATTAGAACAATCCTGTACAAATAAATTTCTCTGTAGCCTCAATACGTTTTATCTTTGATCTGTGGAAAATATATGGCTTCTTTTCGTATGTTTATTAGCGGGCAGCGTCCTCAGGAAAATACCCCAAATGCCTCCTCAATCATACCTCCCCATCAATGTGTTTATTATCTATATATCTCTTCCTGCGGTAGCTTTGTTATACATTCCGCATATTATCTTTACAACACAGGTATTAATTCCACTTTCAGTAGGGGGGCTGGTATTTTTAGGAGCAGCAGTACTCTTTGGCGTACTTTGGAAGATGCAATACATTGATAGAAGCACTTTTGTCTGTTTACTGCTTACTTGTGGGCTGGGAAATACCTCCTTTTTAGGCTTTCCGCTCACCCTTTCTTATTATGGAGAGGCAGGACTCAGTATTGCTATCATAGCCGATCAAGGTACTTTTTTAGTGTTGGCTACTTTTGGAGTAGCGATTGCTATCTTTTTCGCAGAAGGACAATGGCAGTTTCAGAAGCTCTCCAAGCGGATACTTACTTTTCCACCGTTTATTGCCTTTATCCTCGCGCTTATTTTACCCAAAAACTTTTTTACGATCTCTGTGACTAAAGTATTGGAGGGGTTAAGTGCTCCTCTCATTCCATTAGCGTTGTTTTCTGTAGGATTACAATTACAGATTCGGTTAGAGAAAACTCAACTGAAGGTACTTTCACTAGGCTTGCTGTATAAGTTGCTCCTAGCGCCTCTCTTCATATGGTTTTTATGGTTTTACTTGCTTGGTGATAGAAGCCTCTATACGCAAGTAACTATTTTTGAAGCAGCTATGCCACCTATGATAACAGCCGCTATTCTGGCTTCTCAGTATAATCATCGCCCTAAGCTAGCGCAGCTATTGGTAAGCGTAGGGCTCCTATTTTCTTTTCTTACTGCTTGGTTTTGGTGGTGGCTCACGCAATAGACAACTGACTTTAGAGCAGGTTTAAAAAACTAAATTCTACATAATTAATATTTTACGAAATTTTCATCAATTATGCTTTAATTTACCTTTCGTTCATTTTTTGACTGCGTCGAGCTCGCAGGCTCGGTTAGCTTCGCTGAACTCCACTTCGTTCCGGTTCTTGATGAACCGAGCCTCTGGCGAGCTCGGCGTAGCCAAAAACGAACCAAAAACCGACCAACGGGAGCTCGGCGCAACCAAATCAAGAAACCGAGCTTGCGAGCTCAGCGCAGCTAAATCCAAAGCTTCCGCCCACAAACCAACCCGCCTCCCCGCTGGATTTTCAGGCCAACGCACTTATATCAATCTTAAAAACAAACGGTTAAGAAAACTTAAACATATTCTTATGCATAAACATCAATATTACGCTCTTTACAAGCCTTATGGAATTTTGTCACAGTTTAGCGACGAGGGAGCACGGCAAGGGTTGAAAAACCTCTACGATTTTCCCAAAGAGGTATACCCAGTGGGTCGGCTCGATGCAGATAGTGAGGGTTTACTACTCTTGACGAACGACAATCAATTAAAGCATCGTTTGCTCACGCCCAAGTTCAAACATCAAAAAACCTATATCGTACAAGTAGAAGGGGCCGTCACACCAACCGCCCTAGAGAGGCTCAGAACAGGTGTTGAAATCAAGGTAAAAAAGCAGTCGTATACTACACTGCCCGCAGTAGTAGCAATTCTCAACGAAGACCCCTCTTTTCTACCTGCGCGTATACCGCCTATCCGCTTCCGTGCGAATATTCCTACAGGCTGGCTACAGATTACTATTACAGAAGGAAAAAACAGACAGATACGCAAGATGACCGCCAAGGTAGGTTTTCCTACTTTACGTTTGGTAAGAACGCATATTGGAAATTTGTTTGTAGGCGAAAGGAAATCTGGAGAGGTTTGGACCTACGACCAAGCAACGATTTATCAAATGATAGGGGTAAAAAAATAAACCTTAAAAGTCTCGAAAGACGCTTAAGGTTTAATATGCATAAGAAAAATCTATCTATGCTTTTTGGTCTTGTTTGCTCATCACCTCTGTTTGAGTACGGATAGACTCTACGTGAATAAGCTTGTATATCTCGGCGATCAAGTCTTGGCTAAGTCCCATTTTATCGGCCCAATTAGGACGTGTACGGAATACCTCGTTCCAACGATCTATTTGGAAAATAGTAATGTTGTTCTCTTTCTTGTACTCACCGATCTTCTCTACCAATGCCATACGAGAAGCTAGTATTTCTATCAATTCTCTATCAACACCATCTATTTGCTTACGAAGCTCATCGAGCTGATTCATAAACTCAGCGTTGTCGCTAGAAGCTACTCTCAATTTCAAATTGGCTAAGATATTCCCGAGCATACTAGGTGTCACTTGTTGTTTGGCATCACTCCAAGCATTGTCAGGATCGATGTGCGTTTCTATCATCAAGCCATCGTAGTTAAGGTCTAAGGCCTTCTGAGAGACCATTGCGATCATATCGCGTTTTCCTGTAATATGGCTAGGATCGCAGATAAGCGGCATATTAGGGAACAGCCTTTTAAGCTCAATGGGAATTTGCCAAGTAGGTGCATTGCGGTATTTACTCTCTTGTAAAGAAGAAAAACCTCTATGAATAGCGGCTAGCTTAGTTACACCTGCATTATAGATTCTTTCAATAGCGCCTAGCCAAAGTGCCAAATCAGGATTTACAGGGTTCTTTACCATTACGGGCACATCGACTCCTTTCAGGGCGTCAGCAAGTGCTTGTACATTAAAAGGGTTTACGGTAGTACGTGCACCAATCCATAGAATATCTACACCATACTTAAGCGCTAGTTCAACGTGCTCGGGAGTGGCTACTTCTATCGTGAAAGGTAATTTTACTTCTTTTTTAACAGCAGCAACCCAAGGGAGCGCCACTTTCCCATGTCCTTCAAAGTTGTTAGGGCGTGTGCGTGGTTTCCAGATGCCTGCTCTTAGTGCATCTACTTTCAATTCTTTGAGTTGTAGACAAGTCTGTAATAGTTGTTCTTCGCTTTCTGCACTACAAGGACCTGCGATGATGGCAGGTGTCTTGTGTGGAAGCCAAGCGTTCATTGGAAGAAGATCTAATTGTAAATCCATGGCTTTAACAATTAATGAGTTGTGGGTATATATGAGTAATTAAAAGTAAACTTTTTTATAGAAAAAAACAGCTTGTTCGTTGATTTTCTCAGCGAAGGTAATGTGGATTAAATATTATCAAGAAAGATTTGTATTTTTCAAATTAAGACGTCGTTACTTTTTTCTTTGGTTTTTTGGTGCTACCTCCGCTATTGTGCGTAATAAGCCCCTTAGTATAGTGAAGCATTTGTAAGATGAGATCAACGGTATCAGCACTATCTAGCGTGTTGATCATCAGCTCAAAAGAACCTACACTTTCAGGGTGATATTTCCCTACACGACACTTCGCTTGACTGCGATGTAATATGTATTCAAAATAGCCTAAATGCTGTGGATTAATACAATATAGATAGTCAAATCTTTTCTCCATGAACTCATTGGCTTGTAAGCATTGCACTCTTCCGTGACTATCTATATCTTGTTTCGTAAAGAAATCAAACCTGAAGTCGAAGGGGTTTGTGTGTTTTTCTTCAAAATAAGCCAATACATGAATCTTCTTACCATCTTTCTGGAGAAGTTTGACAAAGTAATTGATAGCTTTGTGGTTTTCTTCGTGGCTACTGCTAAAGAGAATGCCGATATTGTGAGCATCTTTGTAGTTAACGGTTTGTCTTTCGATATCGACTGTTTCTTCTTCCTGCTCTTTAGTACCTGCAATTTTTTTCAAAAGTGATTTCAATCCCATAACCAAGCTGCTAGTAAACTTTACACAAAGTTACGATTTATTTTTTATAAAAGTTGCCCTTACTTTAGGAACTTATAGAAAACCAACTGATTATAAGGCTATAAAGTTGGCTTTTAAGCGATCATCCTTATAAAATCATCTTCAGAAATAACCGTCACCTTTAATTTTTTCGCTTTTTCGAGTTTAGCAGGCCCCATCTTATCGCCAGCTAGTACGTAATCTAACTTGGCAGAAATAGAGGAAACAACCTTACCACCGTGTGCTTCGATTTCTGCTTTGATGGCATTACGGTCGTACTGTTGAAATACACCCGATACAACAAAGGTCTTATCCTCTAGCTGACTTCCCTTAAGCGTAATTACTTTCTTTTCTTGTTTAAATTGTAGTCCTGCTTGTTGTAAGCGTGCAAGCAAGGCCAAATGGTCGGTGTCCTCAAACCATTCGATGACGCTTTGTGCGATCCTCTCTCCAATTTCTGGTACGGCAACGAGTTCTTCTAGGCTGGCTTTTTGTAAAGCTTCCACCGTTTCAAAGCGCTCAGCCAGTTTTTTAGCAACGCTCGCTCCCACAAATCGGATGCCTAGCCCAAATAGTACTCTGTCGAAGCTTACCTGCTTAGACTCTTCTACACCCTGGCGTATTTTATTGGCTAGTTTGTCACCAAATCTATCTAGCGAGGTCAGTTGGTCGTGGGTGAGGTCGTATAGGTCTGCTACATTTTTTACGAAGCCTGCTTGGTATAATTGATCAATAATCTTTTCACCCAAACTGTCAATATCTGTGGCTTTACGTTGTATGAAGTGTTCTACCTTTCCTTTGATTTGTGGAGGGCATCCCTTTTCGTTAGGACAGTAATGGAGTGCCTCTCCCTCTTTACGCTTTAAGGTAGTGCCACATTCGGGGCATAGTGTAGGAAAAACCAATGGAATGCTAGTGACAGGTCTTTTATTGAGGTCTACCCCCGTGATTTTGGGAATGATCTCTCCCCCCTTCTCTACAAATACGGTATCGCCAATTTGTAAACCTATTCGCTCAATCTCATTGGCATTATGTAAAGAGGCTCTTTTTACCGTTGTACCAGCCAGTAATACAGGTTCTAGTTCGGCTACTGGTGTTACGGCGCCGGTTCTACCCACTTGGTAGGTAACCGCTTTGAGTACAGTGGCAGTACTTTCTGCCTTGTACTTATAGGCAATGGCCCATCGGGGACTTTTAGAAGTAAGCCCTAGCTCTTGCTGCTTGGCAAATTCATTTACTTTAATCACTACCCCATCGGTATCAAGCGGTAGTTGGTGTCGTTCTGTTTCCCACTTTTGTATGTAAGCCAATACCTCCTCAATGTTTTTACAAGTTTGGTAGGTAGGCGATACGTGAAACCCCCATTCAACGAGCTGCTCCACAGAGGCCGTATGGGTTTTATGAGAAAGGTTTTCTCCTAAAAGAAAATAAAGATAGCAATCTAACCCTCTTCGCGCCGTCTCAGAAGAGTCTTGCAGTTTAAGCGTACCAGAGGCCGTATTGCGTGGATTCGCATAGAGTGACTCGCCTGCTGCTTCGCGCTCTTTATTAAGTTTAGCAAAGTTCTTATGCGATAAGAACACCTCTCCACGTACTTCAAAGGATTTTGGGTAGTCTTTTCCTCTAATCTTTAGTGGAAGTGTTCTAATGGTTTTTATGTTGGCGGTTACGTCGTCGCCCTGAACACCATCGCCTCGCGTAAGGGCTTGCACAAGTTTCCCGTCTTCATAGGTAATGCTAATAGATACCCCATCAAATTTTAGCTCGCATACGTAGTTGACCTCGTCCGTTTCGGCAAGTCCCAAAAAATTCTTTACCCGTTTATCAAAATCTTCCAGCTCTTCTTTAGAGTAAGTATTACCCAAAGAGAGCATAGGGTACTTATGTGGAATGGTCTCGAAGTCCTTTGTGATTGTACCGCCTACCCGTTGGGTGGGAGAGTCTATCTTTTTGAATTGAGGAAATTCTTCTTCTAGCTTAATGAGCTTTTCTAAAAGCATATCAAATTCATAATCAGATACTTCTGATATGTGCTTTTGATAGTACATGTAATTGTAGTGACTGATTTTTTCACTGAGTGTTGCGATTTGTTTTTCAGCTTCTTGGGGCGTCATAGGTACAAGTTTTAATGGGACATTGAGACAAATAACAGTCTTCAATACGTAATATAAATGAGCAGCAAAAAAGCGCTTTAATAGGGTTCAATTAGCATCGTCATATGACCTAGGAAACAAACATTAGATATGATCTTTCTTGTCTTTCACGAAGTCATATAGGAGCTCTCTAGCGCGGTGTAGCTGTGCTTTTACAGTACCTAATGGTAAGTCTAGTTCGTCGGCAATCTCTTGGTAGGCTAACTCTTCAAAGTAGCGCATAGTCACCAGTTTACGATATTTAGGAGGTAATTTTGCTACAAACTCTTTCATCAGCTCGGCCTTTTGTGCTTTAATGGCCTCTTCTTGCGGGTTGAGCTGGTAATCTTGTACATCGAGACTTATGTCTTCTCCGCTTTCATCGGTATAAAAGCTATCCAAACTGTAAGTTTGCAGCTTTTTCTTACGGATGAAATCTATACAGTTATTTGTAGCAATTCTGAAGAGCCAAGTACTGAAGGTATAGTCTTTTTTAAATTTTTTAAGATTTTTGAAAGCCTTTGCAAAAGCTTCCATAGTAAGGTCTTCTGCATCATCTACGTTCCGTACCATTTTCAAAATAGTATGGTAGAGCGAACGATTATAACGCTGCATTAACTCTGCATAAGCACTTTGGTTACCCTTTAGTGCTTCTTCAATGAGTTTGAAATCGTATAAAGCCTTTTCCGAAAAATCTTTGTCTAGCTCCATTTTGCTGTTTTAGTGAACAACGCCCTTACACCTATTAGTAATATATAAAAACAATATAGACAATCAAATAAGAAAAGTTCGTACCATTTATTGGGCATGTGCATTTTCAGCGCAATTCTACTCAAAATAATGTTTTTTAAGAGAAATCTACCACTAAAAGCACCTACGATCAACCACATCCAAGGAGAGACTACCCAAGTTAAACTTACAAGACTCGCTACGCCTGTTAGCCAAAAGCCAATGTGGGTGAGGTTATATAAGCCTAAAATAAGCTTATGCTTCCACTTGTAGTACTTGCCTACACTTAAATGTCGTATTTTCTGTGTTTGCCACTCTGACCAAGTTGTTTTGGGAATACTCATCATCTGTCCTTCAGCTTTAATACAAATGGCTGTGTTACCTTTGCGCGCTACTTGATTCACAAACAGGTCGTCATCGCCTCCTACAATTTCCTGATGGCTTGCAAAGCCTTTTTCTTTCAGGAAAAGTGATTTTTTATAAGCTAGGTTACGCCCCACACCCATATAGGGGAGTCCTACTAACTTAAAAGATAAATACTGAAGGGCTGTATAAAAAGTTTCATTACGAATGATATAGTTGAGAAAGGAAGGCTTTCGCTCGTAAGGAGAAACACCCAATACGATATTGGTAGTTGGTTTGAAAGCCTGCATCATGTTTTGAATCCAATGTGGTGAGCGAGGCAAGCAGTCTGCATCTGTAAAAAGCAGGTGCTCATGTTGTGCTGCTCGTACCCCCAAGGTAAGCGCATACTTTTTATGGCTGATATGTTGAGGGGTTTGCTCTACTCTTACTAATTTGATACGCCCCAGTTCGTGTTGCTGCTTATAGAAAAAAGTATGCTCATTGAAGTCAGAGCGGTCATCAACCACGATAATCTCAAAATCTTCATACTGTTGTTCATAAAGCGCTTCTAGCAAGCGCTTCATGTACGCAGGCTCGTTATGTACAGCAACAATTACTGATACAGGTGGCAAGGAAGTACCCTCAGAGCGACTTCTATAGAATAAAAGCTGACTATCTACCAACAACACAAATAGAAGTTGTAGGAGGGTTATTGATAAGAAAATGTAGAACAGTGTTAACTCCAAAAGATCGACAAAATATCCATGTATTGCAGCGCGTAAGATATATAAAGATCAATCCAAAGGCAAGTGAAGAAGTAGATTGTATTGAAGTTATTCTTTCGGCATAAAGGAAATTCAAATACTTACTTATATTTGCATGCCTAAAGCGTATCTATGAAATTTGATCTTCTCTGTACAGATACTGAAACGCAAGCACGCGCTGGTACAATCGTTACAGACCATGGTAAGATAGACACCCCTATCTTTATGCCTGTAGGTACAGCGGGTACTGTAAAAGGTATACATCAACGAGAGCTGGAAGAAGATGTACAAGCGGCCATCATCTTGGGTAATACTTATCACTTACTGTTGCGGCCAGGGCTAGAGATAATAGAAGGTGCAGGTGGATTACATCAGTTCAATGGCTGGCGCAAACCAATTTTAACAGATAGTGGTGGTTATCAGGTATACTCACTTGCTGAGAAAAGAAAAATTACTGAAGAAGGGGTACGTTTTCAGTCACACATTGATGGCGCCTATCATTTTTTCTCACCAGAGTACGTCATGGATATCCAAAAAAGTATTGGTGCAGACATCATCATGGCCTTTGATGAATGTACGCCTTATCCTTGTGATTACACTTACGCCAAAGCGTCTATGCACTTGACGCATCGCTGGCTAAAACGCTGTTGTGAGCGCTTTGATGCCACAGAGAGCCGTTATGATTACCAACAAACACTTTTTCCTATTGTACAAGGCAGCACCTACAAAGACTTGAGAAAGGCCTCTGCAGAACAAATTGCAGCACAAGACAGAGAAGGAAACGCTATCGGTGGGCTTTCAGTAGGAGAACCCGCAGAAATGATGTACGAAATGACAGCACTGGTCTGTGATATTCTTCCTAAAGACAAGCCACGCTATTTAATGGGTGTGGGTACACCTGCGAACATATTAGAAAATATTGACTTAGGCGTGGATATGTTTGATTGCGTAATGCCTACACGGAACGCCCGTAACGGGATGCTATTTACGACTCAAGGCATTATTAATATTCGTAATGAAAGATGGAAGAATGACTTCTCAGCGATTGACGAAACACTGGGAGGGTATGTAAGCACTGCCTACTCCAGAGCTTATTTGCGTCATCTTATCGTTAATAAAGAGATGCTAGGAGCTATGATTGCTAGCATCCATAACCTTACTTTTTATTTGTGGCTAGTAAGGCAGGCCAGACAACAAATCATTGAGGGCAGTTTTAAAAAATGGAAAACCCGAATGGTAGCGCAAGTAATGCAGCGCTTATAATAAGCTTTTAATATAGTATGTTATGAACATCTACCAACAACTGAAAGAGAAAGAAGCCACTTTAGCAGTCATCGGTTTGGGATATGTAGGACTGCCTATCGCACTTGCTTTCGCTAGAAAGGTTAAAGTAATTGGCTTTGATGTCAACGAGCAACGCCTAGCGCTTATGCAGCAAGGCATAGACCCAAGTGGCGAACTCAGCAAACAAGACTTTGAAGGCTGCGATATTACCTTTACGGCACAACTAGAAATATTGAAAACAGCTAACTTTTTTGTAGTCGCCGTGCCTACGCCTATAGATGAACACAATACACCACAACTTACCTCACTCTTGAAAGCCACTGAAACGGTAGGAAAGGTATTGAAGAAAGGAGACTATGTTGTATTTGAATCTACTGTGTATCCTGGCTGTACAGAAGAAGACTGTCTCCCTCTTCTAGAAAGTACCTCAGGATTAGTTGGTGGAGAAGACTTTAAGATAGGGTATTCTCCAGAGCGTATCAATCCGGGCGATAAGCAACATACGCTAGCTACGATTGTAAAAGTAGTCGCTGGCTGTGATGAAGAAGCCTTGGTACAAATTGCACAAGTCTACGAAATGGTGGTAGAAGCAGGGGTACACAAGGCTTCTTCCATCAAAGTAGCTGAGGCAGCCAAGGTGATAGAGAATACGCAGCGAGATGTAAACATAGCCTTGATGAATGAGCTTTCTATTATCTTCGATAAAATGGATATTAATACCTACGAGGTGCTAGAAGCCGCAGGAACCAAATGGAATTTTCTGAAGTTTGTGCCAGGCTTGGTAGGTGGGCATTGTATAGGTGTCGACCCCTATTACCTTACCTACAAATCGCAAGAGCTAGGGTATATCCCTAAAGTGATTTTAAGTGGGCGGGCCATTAATGACGGTATGGGGGCGCATATTGCCAAGCGGCTAGTACAAATGATGCTGAAACAGGGGAGAAACATTGCCCAGACGAGCGCGCTGGTAATGGGGGTAACCTTCAAAGAAAATGTAGAAGACATCCGTAACTCAAAAGTAGTAGATCTCATCAATGAACTACGCTCTTTCAGTATAGCCGTAGACTGTGTAGATCCTAATGCTAACAAAGAAGAGTTCGAAGCAATTTATGGGTTGACATTACAAGCACAACCCAAGGGGCATTATGATGTAATCATTTTGGCAGTCAATCATCACGAATACTTACAAATGAACGAGCAAGATATCAGCCAATGGGCAAAAGAAGACACGCTGTTTGTAGATATTAAGGGAAGTTTTCGGGATAAGATAAAAGGAATAGACTACTGGAGCTTATAGGAAAATAAAAAGAGTTTTCTATTAGATAGAAAACTCTTTTCAATGTGAAAATATAATGTTTACAGTAATTCTAATAGAAGAAGTACTAATCCAACCACCAAAATAAGTACACCCAGTGCACTTGGGTCAACGAGTATCGCTAGAATCAATCCAATGATAATTAGGATCAGTCCAATTTTCATGTAATCGGTTCGTTTTGTGTCTTTTCTTTCTTTTACCTCTTGTGCTGCTTCTTTTACTTTATTCACTTCCTTTACTTCTTTCTTCAAGGACACAGGAGTAGGCTGCTCTTCTGTTGCGCGTGCCATGATAGGTGCTTTTTCTTGGGTCAATCGTGGCTTTACTTCTACAGGCGTAGCAACAGTAGCGGGTGCTTCCATCATTTCGTCCTCAGACGTAATTTCTGACTCTACATAGATTTGTGCTGCTCCTTCTGAAGAAAGCTCTTGTGCTTGTGCAAAGCCTGCTAGCAAAGAAAAAATAAAAATCCCTAAAAAAGTTGAGTTGAATAGTGTATTCATTGAATGTGTAATTTTGGTGAATTTTATTTGTGAAGTTAAATATAAAAAAAGAATCGAAAAAGTTTTTTACTTTTACGCAAACTTAGCTATAAAGTTGATTTTATGAAGATTTTGGTAACTGGTGGTGCAGGATTTATCGGGTCGCATACGGTAGTGGCTTTACAACAAAATGGTTTTGAAACAGTCATCGTAGACAATCTATCTAATGCGCAAGACACCGTTATACAAGCGCTTGAAAAAATCGTAAAGAAAAAACTTACTTTTCATCAAGGAGATTGTAACGATGCCGCTTTTTTGAGTGAAGTATTTAAGCAACATACTATAGAAGGGGTGATTCACTTTGCTGCATATAAGGCCGTAGGCGAGTCTGTGAAGTCACCTTTGAAGTACTACCAAAACAACTTGAATTCCCTGATGACTTTATTGCAACAAATGGAGGCATCTCAGACAAGAAATCTCGTTTTTTCTTCTTCTTGCACGGTGTATGGTCAGCCTGACCAACTTCCTGTAACTGAAGACTCTCCCATTAAATTGGCCACCTCTCCCTACGGAAATACAAAGCAGGTATGTGAGGAGATCATCAGCGACTGTATAGCTGCTCATATGCCTATTAAGGCACTAGTGCTTAGGTATTTTAATCCCATTGGGGCGCACGCTAGCGCGTTGATAGGCGAGCTACCAATAGGTGTGCCTAACAACCTAATACCCTATGTGACACAAACGGCAGCGGGTATCAGAAAGGAACTGAGCATCTTTGGAGACGATTACGAAACGCCCGATGGCACCTGTATCAGAGATTATATCCACGTAATGGATTTAGCACAAGCTCATGTAAAAGCGCTACAGTTCTTGCAAGCCCGATCCGTAGCAAGCTTTTACGATACCGTCAACATTGGTACTGGCGAAGGAAAATCGGTAATGGAAGTAGTGAAGGCTTTCATAAAAACTACCCAAGTAGCCTTACATTATACAATAGCCGAGCGACGAGCAGGTGACATAGAGCAGATCTATGCCAATGCCGACAAGGCCAAACGTTTGTTAGGTTGGGAAGCAAAGCATAGCCTAGAAGAAGCACTGGGAGATGCTTGGCGCTGGCAACAGCAACTAGAGAAGAAAAAAAGTTAAAAATATCCTCGCAATGGAGAAAATACTGATTACTGGTGGTGCAGGATTTATTGGCTCTCACGTAGCGAAGCGTTTTGTCAATACTTATCCACAATACCATATTTACAATCTGGATGCCCTTACTTATGCAGGTAATTTGGAAAACTTGAGAGAGATAGAACGGGCTCCTAATTATACTTTCATCAAAGGCGATATTACACAGGCCGATCAGGTAAGTCAGTTATTCACGCAACACGATTTTAAGGGCGTGATTCACTTGGCCGCAGAGTCGCACGTAGATCGCTCCATTACGAATCCTTCTGCCTTTGTGATGACCAACGTGATAGGAACGGTGAACTTACTCAATGCGGCCAAAGCAGCTTGGCAAGATGACCTAGCCGCTCACTTGTTTTATCATATCTCTACAGACGAGGTATACGGCTCTCTTCACCAACCAGAAGACTTCTTTGTAGAAACAACACCTTACGATCCACAGTCGCCTTATTCCGCCTCTAAGGCAAGCTCTGATCACTTTGTAAGGGCTTATCACAATACGTACGGGTTGCCCATCGTCATTTCTAACTGTTCTAATAATTACGGGCCCTATCAATTTCCTGAGAAGCTTATCCCACTTTTCATTAATAATATTCGCCACCAAAAGCCCCTACCTGTATATGGAAAAGGAGAAAATGTACGTGATTGGCTCTACGTAGTAGACCATGCCCAAGCCATTGATACTGTTTTTCATAAAGGAAAGGTAGGTGAAACGTATAACATTGGTGGCTTTAATGAATGGAAGAACATAGACCTTGTAAAATTACTTTGTAAAGTAACGGATCAGCAGTTAGGGCAGCCTGTAGGAACGGCTGAACAACTCATTACCTTCGTAAAAGATCGGGCTGGACACGACCTACGGTACGCCATTGATGCCAAGAAGATTATGAACGAGCTAGGTTGGCAACCTAGCCTTCAATTTGAGGAAGGGCTACAAAAAACGGTCGAATGGTATCTAGCGAATGGCGATTGGTTGGATCATATCACCACAGGGGCCTATCAAAAATATTATGAACAGCAATACGAGCGTCGTTGATGTTGCGAATAGAAGCTTTTAAGAAATTGTATGGTGATTATCTGGCTCTAGAAATTCCACATTTAGCAATAGAGGAAGGTATTTATTGGATCAAAGGAGATAATGGCGCAGGGAAATCTACTTTCTTTAAGGCCTTGGCTGGGCTACTTCCCTTTGAAGGAGAGGTAGAGGTAAATGGTATTTCCATCAAAAAGCAACCGATTGCTTATCGTTTAAAAGTAAACTACAGTGAAGCTGAACCACAGTTTCCTTCTTTTCTTACCGCCAAAGACTTACTTACCTTCTTTGCTAAGACAAAACAGGCTCCTTCAGAACAAATAGAGGAATTGATCACTGTCTTTGGCATGAAAGACTATTGGACACAACCTTGTAGTACTTATTCGAGTGGTATGTTGAAGAAACTCTCGTTAACGCTAGGTTTTATAGGAAATCCAACCTTGATTATCTTAGATGAACCACTTATTACCATCGATGAGCAAGCAAAAGAAACGCTTTATCACTTGATTGAACAATATAGAGCAAAAATGGGAACCTCCTTTCTTCTTTCTTCACATCATCAATTTCAGTTAGAAGCACTGGCAGTAAACGGACGCTTCTTAGTACAGTCACAAACGATTCAGCCTCTATGAGTGCAGTAATCAATAAGGTGCTGTGGAGAACACTGGTCATTACTTTTTATCGAGCTAATGTAGGCTTTTTCTCTTTAGTAATCTTCTTGTTATTTGGTTTTATTAGAGGGACAGAACACGTTTACTTGGCCAGCTTTCTCGTAAGTAAGATTACAACTACCCTTTTCGTATACATCGTTTGGGTTGTATATACCCTAAAAACAATACTTTTTGTATTAAAGCAATTACAAACCCCTGTTTACCATTTTATTTTTCAAATTAGACTCTTATCCATAAAACAACGTCTTTTACTGTGGGCAAGCATACAACTGGGTCTATTGTTACCTATACTTCTGTATGGAGTATTCTTGGGTACAGTAGCGATGAGTATGGTGCAAATGGGCATCATCCCTGTACTTTTATTCTACCTACTTACATTATTAGTAGTTGCTATAGGATGCTACGAATATAGAATCAGGCAAGCCCCTTTTGTCTCTTATCAACTCATCAATATTGATGGTTTCCACCAAAAATGGGTAAAACCTTACTGGAGTTATTTCATTCTCTATCTACTAGGTAGTGATTTAAAGCTACTATTACTCAGCAAGCTCACTACTTGCGGCGTAATTAGTGTATTTCTTCATTTTTACGATTCTACTGTACTAGATGAAAGGTATTTGGCTATGGCTGTACTATTTACCTCTACTGGTAATGTGGTGCTGATGCATCAACTATTTCTTTTCAAGCAAATACAGCTTGTATGTTTTAAAAATTTACCTCTTCCTATAAGACGTGATATTTCCCACTGCCTGCTCACCATACTATTACTTTGCTTGCCTGAACTGATGATCTTAGCCTATCAATTATGGCTTACCACCTTCTATGTTTTTACTATGTTATTGGGTGTTGCTTGGGCGTGGTTCTTATATACATTAAGCTATTTGCAATTAACACAAGAACAACTTATTGTGCGTATTTTCTTCCTCTTGACAGTGAGTGTATTTCTCATTTTAGGTAATTTACCTGTATGGTTAATGGCACTCATCTTTACTGTAGTAGGTATTTATCTTTACAGTAAAAACTATTACAAATCCGAAAATATCCTTTAATTTAGCTCTTCAGAAACGATTAGAAAGATGTTCGATAACCCTTTTCATCAACAGGAGTTACGTCCCCATCATTTCTTGATAACTGGCGGGGCTGGCTTTGTAGGTGCTAACTTAGTAGCCTATTTAGTAAAGTATGGCGCGGGGAAAGTACGTATCTTGGATAATTTGAGCACTGGTTTTATACACAATATACAGCCCTTTTTGGAGACAGACAGGGTAGAGTTTATAGAAGGGGACATCAGAGACTTACCTACTTGCCAAGCGGCTTGCCAAGATATTCACTTCGTACTTCATCAAGCAGCCCTCGGCTCGGTACCACGTAGCATTGATAATCCTATTGCTACTAACGAAGCCAACATTACAGGCTTTCTAAATATGTTGGTTGCGGCCAAAGATAACCAAGTAAAGCGCTTTGTTTATGCGGCTTCGTCTTCTACTTATGGCGATAGCCAGCGACTTCCTAAGGTAGAAGAAGAAATTGGCAAGCCGCTATCACCCTATGCACTCACGAAGTACGTCAATGAGTTATACGCAGATGTATTTCATCGTACCTACGGGCTAGATTGTATTGGCTTGCGCTATTTTAACATTTACGGTCCCAAACAAAGCCCCGCAGGTGCCTATGCAGCAGTGATTCCGCTTTTTATCAAAGCAATTTTAGAAGGAGAAGCTCCTTATATTAATGGTGATGGAGAGCAAACGCGTGACTTTACTTTTGTTGAGAATGCCGTGCAGGCCAACATCAAAGCCGCATTAGCCCCGCAGAAAGCTGCCAATCAAATATACAATGTAGCCTGTGGAGAGCGTATCTCTATTAATCAACTTTTTCAGTACCTCAAGAATTTTGCGGGTACTAGCTTAGAGGCTATTCATCGAACTCCTAGGAAAGGCGATGTGAGAAATAGTTTAGCAGACATTACCAAGGCACAAAAATTACTCAACTACCAACCTAACATAAAAATAGAACAAGGATTAGAAATGACGTTTCAATGGTTTAAAAAAACCTACGAACAAATTGATCAAACCAACTAACGCACTTAACTAAATATAGCAAATGAAGGGAATTATATTGGCTGGTGGCTCTGGTACACGCCTGCATCCACTTACTTTAGCAGTAAGCAAGCAAATGATGCCTGTTTATGATAAGCCCATGATTTACTACCCGCTTTCTATCCTTTTAATGGCGCACATCCGAGAAATTCTTATTATTTCTACACCACACGATTTACCGCTTTTCAAAAGACTGCTAGGAGATGGCAGCCAGATAGGGTGTCGGTTCGAGTATGCTGTACAAGAAGTTCCTAATGGATTAGCCCAAGCCTTTGTTATTGGAGAAAAGTTTATTGGTAATGATAACGTAGCGTTGATTTTAGGAGATAATATTTTCTACGGATCAGGGCTCTCCAAGCTTTTACAAGCGAACACCGACCCCGCAGGAGGAATCATTTATGCCTACCATGTGCACGATCCTGAGCGCTACGGTGTGGTAGAGTTCAACGAACAAGGAAAAGTGATTTCTATAGAAGAGAAACCAACAACGCCTAGGTCTAATTACGCTGTACCAGGCTTGTACTTTTACAATAATGAAGTAATAGAGATTGCTAAAAACTTACAACCTTCTGCGCGCGGAGAATATGAAATTACAGACGTAAATAAAGCCTACTTACAGCAAGGTAAGCTGGAAGTAAGTATTCTCAATAGAGGAACAGCATGGCTCGATACAGGTACGTTTGCCTCCTTGATGCAGGCGAGTCAGTTTGTACAAGTGATTGAGGAACGCCAAGGACTTAAGATAGGTTGTATTGAAGAGATTGCCTACAGAAGTGGGTTTATTGATGCCGAGCAACTCACCCATATTGCTACGCCCCTCTTAAAGAGCGGATACGGACAATATTTACTCAATGTGATCAAACAAAAAAACTATTAGATTTTTTATGAGAATTTTACCCAGCTTTCTATCTGTCTGGTGTATTGTTGTACTCTTAACCAGTTGTAACCAAATGAAAGAATACCAAGAAGTAAGCGAAGAAACCAGCGACATACACTCCCTTGCACAACCGAAACGTGCAAAAATGACCCATCTGGCCTTAGACTTAAAGGTAGACTTTGACCGTAAACAACTAGTAGGTACGGCTACCATTTATTTCGATAACGAAACGGGTGCCAATCAGCTTATCCTAGACACCAAAGACCTCGACATTCAGCAGGTACTGCTGGATGACAGTACCAAAGCCAACTATAGCTTAGGGGAAGAAGTAGCCCTACTCGGTAGACCACTACGTATTCAGGTTGCACCCAATACCAAGAAAGTTACCATTGCCTACACCTCTAGTCCAAAGTCGGCTGCGTTACAATGGCTTACACCTGCACAAACGGCTGGCGGAGAGCAGCCTTTTCTCTTTAGTCAGTCACAGTGTATTCTAGCACGTACGTGGATTCCTTGTCAAGATGGGCCAGGCATGCGCTTCACTTACCAAGCACGCGTTGAAGTACCGCCACATCTAATGGCGTTGATGAGTGCAGAAAACCCTACAGAAAAGAATGAAACAGGCATCTACGAATTTGAAATGAAGCAACCTATTCCTGCCTATCTTTTAGCATTGGCGGTGGGTGATTTAGCTTTTCAAAAAATAGACGAACGTACAGGTGTATACGCTGAACCTGCTACGTTAGAGGCGGCTGTGCAAGAATATGAAGAGGTAGTGAAGATGGTAGAGGTAGCAGAAAACCTCTATGGAAAGCACGCTTGGGAACGCTACGATATCTTGGTATTACCTCCTAGCTTTCCTTTTGGAGGGATGGAGAATCCTCGTCTTACTTTCGCGACTCCTACCATTATCGCTGGTGACAAATCATTGATGAGCCTAGTAGCCCACGAATTAGCCCACTCTTGGTCTGGCAACCTAGTTACAAACCAAACTTGGAATGACTTCTGGCTCAATGAAGGCTTTACCGTATACTTCGAAAGACGCATCGTGGAAGCGCTTTACGGAAGAGATTTTGCTGAGATGGAAGCTTTACTGGGCTACCAAGATTTACTAGAAACCATAGAGCAGAAAGGGAAGAATAATAAAGATACCAAGCTGCTTTTAGACTTACGTAAACGCGATCCAGATGAGGCAGTAAGCGATATTGCTTACGAAAAAGGCTACTTTTTCCTACGACTAATTGAGGAAAGCATAGGAAGAGAAAAATTTGATCGTTTTCTAAGGAAGTACTTTGAGACGTTTGCTTTCGAATCTATGAACACACAAAGATTTATCAATTACTTAGAAAAGGAGATTATTAAAGACGATGAAGTACTTGCTAAAAAGATTAACTATAAGGATTGGATATACGGGACAGGCCTACCGCAGAACTGCCCAAAAGTGACCTCCAAAAGATTTACGCAAGTAGATGCACAACTACAGTTGTGGAAAGAGACACAAAGTACCGACTCGCTCAATACCGCTGACTGGAGTACGCAAGAATGGCTGCATTTTATACGTCAACTACCTGTACAGATGGACATTGAACAAATGAAGCAGCTCGACGAAGCCTATGAATTTACAGCCTCGGGCAATACAGAAATTCAAGCCGCTTGGTACGTGCACGCGATAGAGCATCAATATGAGGCCGCTTATGAAGCCATAGAGAATTTCTTGATTAATATAGGAAGGAGAAAATTTCTGACACCACTGTATAGCGCACTGGTAAAAACAGAAGAGGGGCGTACACTTGCCAAGGATATTTATGCTAAGGCGCGTCCCAATTACCATTATGTTGCCGTCAACACCCTTGATGAAATTGTTGGTTATCAATCAGCTAAGTAGCCTTTTGCCTCTACTTCTAAAATGTACGCCAATCGCCAAAAAAGACGAGAAAGTAAGCTTTCTGGAACTTTCGTTCCATATAATTAATTTTATTTAAAGAAATAAATGATTAAACCTATGGGACGAACGAAGGCATTTGTAGAGGAAGAAGTATTAGACAAAGCCATTGATCTTTTTTGGTGTAAGGGTTACAATGCTGCTTCTATGCAGGAAATAGTAGATCATTTAGGGATTAGCCGCTCTAGCCTATACGATACTTTTGGGGATAAAAAAGCCTTGTTTATGGCAGCCTTACAGCAGTATAGACGTAAGGCAGGCAATAACCTAAAAAAAATAGTAAACCAAGCCGATCCTGTACTACCCGCTTTGCGAGATTTTTTTGAGACAATGGTAGAAGAGAGTGTAACAGATACTGCTTCCAAAGGATGCTTCGTCGTGAATACGGCTGCTGAACTAGCCTCGCAAGATGCCTCCATTGCTTCGCTGGTAGAAGAGAACAGACAAAAAGTAGAACAGGTTTTTTTCGAACTTATAGAGAAAGGAAAGGCCAGCGGAGAGATCACAAACACGCAATCCTCACAAGCTTTGGCTCATTTTCTCTACAATACGATGACAGGAATTAAAGTAGCTGCTAAAGCCTGTATGCGTGAAAGTGTATACCAAGATATTCTGGAAGTAACCTTCTCGGTATTTCAAGTGCGTAATTGACTTATGAATGCTAAGTAAGCTTCAAGCACTTTTTCTGGGCTTTCTATCTGTGGATAGTGACCTACCTCGCTGAGCTCGACTATATCTGTATGTGGAACCAAAGCTTGGTAGCGCTGTACCATATGCGCTCCTGAAATAGGGTCTTCTGTACCGTTAATAAGTCGTATAGGGATTTTTGTATGTATCAATGGCTGTACCCAGCGGTCTCTATACGTTACGCGTTCTTTCATATAGCGAATAAGCTTTTGGAGTGCTTGCTTTCCTCCTTGGCGTGTCATCAGCGCCCAGTAAGTGTCGTAGGTAGCCTCCGTTAATACAGCCGTATTACTAAAAATTTCACGAAAAGTCTTTTTAAAGCTTCGCTTGCTGTATAGTTGTACGATCCAAGGCCCTAAGCGTGTGAGTAATAATTTTTGAATAAGCTTCGGACGATGAGTTTCAGGAAAAAGCCCTCCGTTAAGAAAGCAGATTGATGACAGTTGCCAACTTTGTGTAGTATTAGCAATCTTGCTTTCTTCTTGACGAGCAAGTAGTTCTTGCGCTACTGTATCACCATAGTTATGCGCAAGCAGGTGTAAATGTGTTATCCCTAACTTTGCAAGAAGTTGCTCGACTAAATCGGCTTGGTCTTGTATTGTATAGTCGTAGGAGGATGGTTTGGCTGAAAAGCCAAAGCCCAGCATATCTAGCGTAATGACACGAAAATGCTGTACTAGCGTCTTCCATATTTTGTGCCAGTCATACGATGCAGTAGGGTAGCCGTGCAAGCAAAGTAGGGTGGGATGCTGGGGATTGCCTTCCACAACATAGAAAATTTGGTATCCTTTATAGTCGAAAAATTGCCCCTTGGCTTGCCAATTATTGATGTCCATACAATTTACTCAGAAGGTAAATGAAAAAATAAGGATATTCCACGAAAATGCCCTTATACAACCTTGTGTTTTTATGATTGGTCATTGTGACGTAAGCGCGCTAAATATTTCAGGATGAATACTTTTAGAGAAGTTTTCATTCATAAGTAGAAAGACATTCCTTAAATTAAGAGGTGAAAGCATTTGCCTTTATGAAACGAGCCATCCAACAATATCAAGAAAAAATACAAGCTGATAGCACCAATGGAGAAGAGTATTACGATGTCTTCTACGAACTATTAATACACTATGCAGTACGTCAAGGCGCTTTTATCCAGAAAAATACCGATCAAAAAAATAGCGAGATGAGTGGTGTCTTACGCCATGCCTTTCACTTAGTATATGGTTATTGGAAGAGCTGCGCTACACCCCTCGATGAGGCAATGGTAGAAGAGTACAAGTCCTACGAGAATATTCTTTTAGAAGATGGCTACAATGTGTGGTTGATACAAACGCCCGAAACACTTATCAAAACCAACATAGAAGAAACAACTGTACTACATCGAGTAATACAAGCTTTTTTTCTTTATGAACCTACGCTAGCAAAGCAGCTCAAAGAAGCCATAGAAAAGGCTGAGACAGCCCAATTAGAGGTTAAAAAAGTCTTCTTCAAACGCCTAGAGGACGAGTGCCTAGCGAGTAAATCTTGTAAAGGTGCTTTTAATGATTTCTGGAAGATGAGCCGAACGGCACTTTATGAGACGATTTCTAAAGAGACCGTGAAGGAAATAATAGGCTTACACTGGATAGGCACGGGCTTTCTACAGGCTACTATGCCTAACTTTCAAAAGCTTTCTACTAATCTTGTAGCGCAAGAAGCTGAAAAATTGCTTGCTCAACTTTTTACACCCAAAGAACGCACAAAACTATTACAGCCGTTGCTTCCTTACTATGAAGTCATTAATGAAATTACCAACGGCTTAGATACTTTTTCTGATCAACGCCGTTGCCTAGCTACTGCCTGTCAGGCGCTTTATAACCTATACGTTACAGGAAAAGTAAATCCGTATCCATCGGCCATAAGTGATCAGTGGGTTATAAGTACCCTACAAGTGGCAGATCATCTACTAGAGAAACATTTCAAATCTTCTTCAAAAAAAGCTACGACGCAATGGCTCAACCCTTTTATGGAGACGGGTCAATGGCTGTATACGTTAACGGAGCAAAACGACCAGACGGCTACCCAAAGAAAAGTATATGGACACGAGGGGAATCTTCTGTATTATTATTTTACCACCTTACAAATTGATCTGCTTCTAGCCTCCCAACCCAACCCACCTGCTTATTCGCTCTATTGGATGAATGCGCTTACCCATCTTCAATTTGAGCCAACTAACCAGCAGACTACCTTGTTTGGAGGAACCTCTACCTATCAAGAGGCGCTGCAACAGTTAAATCAAACTGACTGCACTGTCATAGTAAGTAGCTATACTTCAGAGGCGCTTTCTATGGCTTACCACGAAAAGGAAAAGTATAAGATGTACGAGCGCCTGAACCGTCGTGTACAACAGACCTACCTGAGTGAACAGACTAGTAGAAAGAAGCGTGTACAACATCTACTGCGTTTCTACCAATGGTTGACAGATCGGTTGCAAGCAGAAGGAATCATAAGTTGTATTACCTATCGAGAGGCCATTGATCAACACGACTACCAGGGTTTTAGAAGAGAAGTGGTACAAACGTTTGCACATTGCTATGTGATCGATTTAAAGGAAACTTGGGCAGTTTGGTTTTTCATAAAGGATAAAAAATCGTCCTCAAAAAAGGGTACAGTGCATTATCTAAGCCTTGATGAAACAGCCTACAGCAACAAAACGCTTGTTGATCTCCCTTTCCAGTCACTTCAGCCCGATACACATTATAATTGGATCAACTTACCTGAAGAGGATTTCCATCAGTATCTACCCCTGGCTACCATCACACAAAAAGCCGCCCTCTTTTCTGAAATTACCAAAGGAATAAAATCGCCCAGAGATGAGTGGTTTTATAGTTTTGAGGAGACTTATCTAGCAAAGAAGGTGAAATTCATCCTACGTGCCTACGAGAAAGCCAGAAAATCACCCGCTGCTCAGCCAACTACTGAAATAAAATGGGATAATACTATTCTAAAGTACCTACAGCAAAACGTCGCTAAAAAATTCCAGCAAAAGCAGATCGTACCAGTGGCCTACCGACCTTTTGTAAAAAAGTACCTCTACTGGGATCAGCATTTTTGTAGTAATACGCAGGCTTGGAAGATGCATCACAGCGAGCAATACAAAACCATCGTGATAAGTGCTACAGAAGAAACCAATATTTTTGCTTGTTTGGCCACAAAGCAACCTGTAGATGACCATTTCCTTGGAGCAGTACATTGTTTAACACTTTACCAAGAAGAGGACGGAAGCCTTGTGGAGAACATAACTGATGAGGCACGGCAATCATTTAGGCAGTATTATCAGCAGGTGGAGCGTTATTTTTCTACAGAGACTTTTGAGAAGCAGCTCAAAAACTTGTTGAAGGCAAGTACTTTTTTGCCTACCCTCCACAAGTTAGCGCAAGAAGTTGTCAGTTGCTGGCAAGCCTTGCTTCCGCTTTCCTATCAACGTGCTGACGTACAATCTCTTTTAGAAAGCTTCCTGCAATTACAAAAACGTACAAAGGTACTGGGTCAAGATGCCAAAGAGAAAAAAAGGCAATTTACCCAACTCACGAAGCAACTCAAAGAGGTACAACAGGCGATAGACACCCTACAACAAGCCTTTAAGCGCGCTCAAGAAGGGAGTAACATTACAAAAGAAGCCATCTTTCATTATACTTATGCAGTGCTGCACTATCCAGCCTACAGGCAGAAATATGAGCGGAACTTACAACAACAGCTTCCTCACATCCCTTTTTACCTCAATTTTCAACAATGGGTACAATGGGGTACACAGCTAGCAGACTTACATATAAACTATGAGGAAGCTGCCCCTTATGAGCTAACCTTGACCACCAATCCATCTGAAACACCCGCTAAAGTGAAGCTGAAAGCGTATAAACAAGAAGGTATCATTCAGTTAGATGAGTACACCCAGCTTACGAATATTCCTGCTGAAGTGTGGCGGTATCGTTTGGGGCGTAAGAGTGCGCTAGAGTGGGTATTGAGCCAATATAAACCACGTAAAACCAAGTATCATCTATCAAAGTTTGCACAAGACCCTTTTGAAGAGAATAAGGAGGAAGTAATTGATTTACTTAAAAAAGTCTGTACAGTCAGTGTACAAACGATGCAAATTATTGAACAACTATTCGAAGAAACTTTAAATGAGACATAATCGATTGCTTAAAGACTTTATTTATAATAGTAAGTCATGATTCTTGAAAAAATATATAGAAGCTGCTGGGTGATCATCAATATTTGTCTACTGATGGCTTGCCAACATAAGAGCAGCTCAACCAACTTCCGAAATATGAAATTGATTGAGGGAACAATGGTTGTTGATAGCATACCGAATGGCTTTACGCCTGTAAAACAGTGGAAGAAAGTGACGCTAAAGGCTTTTCAAGAGGAGATGACATTAAAAATTCCCCAAAAAGCACAAGCCCATACCTCAGAGATAAGCTATATCGACGATGATGAAGCCCACATAACAGAAGAGATTATTATCATTACTTTTAACAATAAATACCACATTTATATCAAACAGGGTGATTTTGATGTAGAAGCGAACTATGAAGCCAGTAAAAAATACGATGCACAATATAAAATACGTACGAACTACCAACTCCTTGAAATGACAGACCTTTACAGTGTCCATAAAGCCCTAGAAGAGGAGACTTGGTTTTACAGTGTGAGTGCCAAGAAAACGCTTGAATCTCATACTTTTTACACACACGAAAACGAACTTATCTATTATGATTATGGCAGGGAACCACCCGTAAGGTTAAGTAAAGCCGACTGTTACGCCATTATCCAACTCATGACTTCGCTTGAGTTTACTCCTGAGTAGAAGTATCTTTTTAAATAATACCATTCTTAAAAGCATACGCTACCAAGGCAGCCGAGCTCTGGCTATTAGTTTTCTTCAAAAGGTTTTGCCGGTGGTTTTCCACTGTATTTTTGGAGATACCTAAAATATAGGCAATTTGTTTACTCGCATAGCCTGTTGCGAGTAAACGGATAATCTCTAATTCCCTTTCAGTAATGACTAAAGGGGGGCATTGGATACTATCTGTACAAAACTGTTGGATGGTTTCTAAAGAGGTATCCAAAAAGGTAGCGACAATTTTATGGTTGTCGCCTAAGTAAGAGACATCGGTAAACACTACAAGGGCAAAGCGCATCTCATTATTTTCGTCAAAATACCAATCTTGTAGCTTGCTAGAGATGGTTTTGTAGACTTCACCTACCTTTAATCGGAAAAGTAAGCTAAAGTGGGCGTCTTTTCGTTTGTGAGGGATTACCTGTTGAAGGTATTGGGGTACGAGTGAAAGGTGTGACATGACATACGCGACATCGTCAGGGTGAATCATCTCGTAGATATCAGGATGTAACAAAGATTTATCGAGCCAATAGCTGATCTCTTGGCCAATCACCTTGCTATCACCACCTGCCCGTACAACGCGTAAAGTAGTGAAGTCGACCACATACCAGAAGTAAGGCCCTAGGGCAAACGAGGGGATGGCTTTAATGGTGTCTATAAAAAGATCATCGGCCGTTATAACTGTAGGAGCGTGATTGACAGCCTGCCAATAAGACAAGAACGCTTCCTTGGTAACAGGAGATAGTTGATGAGGTTGCATAAGTATTTGATTTTTAAAAGGTTGTTGTAAGTTGTAGTGTTGTTATAGTTGAAATTTTAGGGGAGAAGATAGCGATTAATCACTATTGAAAATCGGCTAACTTACCATTACTTTTATGATGTTAGTAGCTACTATTCAAGAATTCATTATCAACCTTTAAACGTTCATAATTTAATGAAAAATCATCATTCATGGCAACTTATTCTTTTAATATGTTTATTAAGTTTTGCCACCGCTTGCAACAATAATAGTAATGAAGAAGTAGTAACCCCTCAGGTAGCCGTAGAAGCTGCTACTGATGGTGAAGATGCCAATAAACGCTTCATCAATTGTATAGAAAAACCCATATTTATAGGTACTTTCCTGTACAATCACAGACCTAATCCTTTCAGACAGAATGACTGTACGTTTTCTCCTAGGGATTTCTGCTTCAATGGCTACATTGATGTAATCTACTTTTGCTTTCCAATAGAATGGGAGTGGATATTTCCTATCTGTCCGGGGCCTAAATGTCCCATCGAAATTCCTAGATTCGACATTGATGACTACAGAGACTTCGGACCGCTTGTCTCTTACTTCAGTTTCGAAAAAGACAGACTAGGCTTACAGTTCTACGAACAAGGAGAATTTATTATTGAAAAAGGCTTCACTTTAAAAGATGACCTGATCTTGGATGTAGAAATAGCCCAAGAACTAGGACTACAAGGAAATGTAGTAGAAGCGGGTGTGTATCCTTTGGAATTCAATAAGGAAGGAGAAGTTTTTAATGCTTCTCTACCTGTATTAGAAGGTTTTAAACAGTTTTAAATCACTATACATTCCTTAATAATATAGTAGGGTACTCTGTAAAAAGAGTATCCTACTGTATTTGTATTAAGTTGATAATGAAAAAATGTGGTAAAGCGTAGCGACTAATTACTATTGGAAGCCAACTTATATCGCCTTACTTTTAGATTTGATAAGTAGCTATTACAATTCAATTATCATATCAGTCTTAAACCTTCAAAATTTAATGATAAAATAAATTTGTATCCATTCTCTCAACAACCTCATTTTGAGTGAACGCATCTTAGACCTACAAGGGAATAGGGTAGCGGCCAGTGAATATACCATTTTATTTGAATGTGGAACTAATACTTATAATGCAGCATTACCTATAGTATAAACAAGACAATAATTTTAGTTAGTCGCTTTTTTGTCGTAAAGAGCGTCGTAGTTTTGCACTACGGCGCTTCTTTTTTTAGTACAACTTTCTTATTGAAATACCTACACCCGATAGGCATATGCATCAGCAACTTTCCTTTTACAGACAGATAAATTATAGCAGGTTTAATGTTAAGAATTATGATAATCAGGCTTTTAAGTAGCGATTAATCACTATTGTAAACCGACTTACATTGCTTTACCTTTATAACAGTGAGTAGCTACTACAATTCAACTATTAATCTTAAAACATTAAACTTAACCGTACAATGAACAAGTATCGAGTATTTCAATGGCTACTCGTAGTAGCCTTTATCGTGACGGCTACCGCTTGTAGCCAAAATGCCTCAGAAGAAGCAGAGGCAGTCGTTCCCCAGACTAGTACCGCAGTGACTTCTGACGCAGAAACAGAAGGAAAAGCGAATGCAAGGGATTTTGGATCATTTGAAGTAACGGCTATTATAGCAAATCACGTGTGGGGTAGCCAATGGAATGGCGCGGGGTGTGATCTTGTACCCCATGCTTCTGTGTGTCTTGGAAATCTTATAGAAGCAATAGAAATTGAAGTCATTGAATTGGACCCTAGGTGTCCTTTTTGCCCGCCGCCTGTGTGTCTTAGTTGCCCACCCCCTATAGTGGCTACATTAGACCCAGAAATTATTAATCCTCTTCTTGAGCGTTACGAGACAATCGTTACCCAGTATTCCATTAATGAAGAAGTAATGGGTCTACAATTTTATCAAGAAGGTGCGTTTTTAAGTACAGAGGTGTTTCTAATAGAGGAGAACCTTTTCTTGAACGAAGAAGTCGTCAATACCTTAGGCCTAAGTGGTAATATGGTACAGGCAGGTGAATACCCTGTTTTATTTGATGAGGAAAGAGGTACTTTTGATGTCAATTTACCTGTAATAGAAGGAGAAAGACCCTTTTAAATAGCCGCTTTCTTGTTACAAAGAGCGTCGTAGTGTTTACACTATGGCGCTTCTTTTGTTTCGTGTGACTGACCAATTGTGATAAGTAGCTTGAGCGAATAGTCTTTTGCTTTCCCTCGATTATGTCCAAGTTTTACAAGTGAATATTTACTATGTATGAAAGTTTATAAATATTAATAATCAGGACTTTTTTATAGTGATTAATCACTATTGCACGCTAGTTTACCTAGCCTTACCTTTACGACAGTTACAATTCAATAATTAATCAAAACCTTTAAAACTTATCAATACGATGAAAACGTATCAAGTATTTCAATGGCTACTTGTAGTAGCCTTCGTTGTGACGGCTACCGCTTGTAGCCAAAATGCCTCAGAAGAAGCAGAGGCAGTTGTTCCCCAAAATAGCACCGCAGTAACTTCTGATGCAGAAACAGAAGGGAAAGCAAATGCGAGGAATTATGTACAGACAGTTGCTATCGCAGCAGAGTTTTACCAAGGTGAAATACGTGTAGATGGAAGGGGCTGTGTACCTGCACCTGAAGGGATTTGCGTTGATTCCAGAACACCTGTAGACCTTGTACTGATTGAAAGAGATGACATCCCTTGCCCTTGCCCACTCATTGCTATCGGATTTGACCCGCGTACTGATCCTCGTTTTGGGCTTGACATTGGACTTCTGTTTCCGCAGAATGAAGGACTAATGGGGTTACAGTTTTACCAACAGCAGGAGTTTCTTAATACAGAAGTGCTTCTTCTGAAGAAAAACCTTGTTTTGAATAGTGAGATTGTACGCACCCTAGGCTTTAGCGGGAATACGGTACCAGCGGGCGAGTATCCTGTCTTTTTCGACGAAGAAACAGGTACTTATAATGTCAATGTACCAGTAAAACAATTAAGACAATAATTCCAATTAGTCGCTTTTGTTACAAAGAGCGTCGTAGTATTTATACTACGGCGCTTCTTTTATTGTGGCGCTGCCTTGCGGGCGATTTTCGCTAAAAGACCTGGGAAGAAGCGCTTTAGTAGTAGAGCAAGCTTTTCTTTACCCAAAGGCTTCCCTACATAAACTTCATTCTTCTTCCTTTTGATAGCCCGCATCATCTGCAAGGCACAGCGATCAGCCGGGTAGCCACCGCCCGTATCTTTTCCCATCTGATTGTAGGCTTCACCTGTAGCGGTAAGTGCATTTACGGCAATTTGCGTACGTACATAGCCAGGACAAATCATCGTTACCGTAATGTTTTTTTGCCAGTATTCTGCTCGTAAGCCGTCAAAAAAGCCGTGCAGAGCGTGTTTGGCGCTGGCATAAGCGGCGCGCATAGGCGTAGTCAATTTACCCAACACACTGCTCACCACCACGAAATGTCCTGCCTGCCTTTTCACAAAGTGAGGGAGAATAGCCTTAGTAAGCCCTACGTAGCCAAAGTAATCCACTTCCATAATACGCCGATAGACGGCCATTTCCGTATCTCGAATGTAAGAGCGTTGGCTAATGCCACCGTTGTGTACTAGAATGTCTACCTGACCAAAGGCACGAATAGCCTCCTGTGTTTTTACCTCAAAAGTATCAGGCTCCGTAAGGTCTAGTGGGAGAATATATATATTTTTGCTTTCAGATTGTTGCTTTACTTGTTCTAAAGCGGGTACGTTGCGAGCAGAAAGAATCAAGCGCGCCCCTGCTTTGGCTAGGGCGTAGGTAAGTGCCTCTCCAATACCCGATGAAGCCCCCGTAATCCATACAACTTTATTGTTGAAGCAACTCATGGCATACTACTTTTACAGATTAAATAACAAAAAATCTCAGTAGTGTGCAATAAAAACTTCAATGGTAGCAGCCCAAAGATTTAATAGCTCAGCATAAACCTTACGGATGTTTGGCATTCTTTTGTAAAATCTATTACCTATTTAATAAAGTCCCTCTCTCTATTTTCAACACTAAATTTGTAATTTACTTCATAAAGCCTGTAATTTCACTGTATGAAACGTTTTCTACTGCTCCCACTACACCTGTTATTCTTTCTACTTATTACCTGTAGTTCTGGTAACCAAGAACCACTACAAAAGCTGACTTATCAAACCGAAGCCCTTAAAAAAGCACTCAAAACGCTAGAAGAAGATCCCGTACTCGCTTTTGGTTTCATATCTTTCTCTTTACGTAGTACTAAAACGGGCGAAGAAGTGCTCCATTATCAAGGGCAAAAATCGTTGAACGTAGCTTCTAATATGAAATTAGTGACAACGGCTTCGGCGCTGAACATCTTGGGTGAGAATTATCAATTTAAGACTTATTTACAACACGATGGAAGGATTGAAGCAGGTGTATTGAAAGGAAATCTGTACATCAAAGGTACAGGCGACCCCACCTTGGGTTCTTACCGTATGAAAACCACACCTTCTTTTGACCAACTTCTTGCCCAATGGACAGCACAGCTACGCCAAAAAGGAATCAATGCCATTGAAGGCAATATCATTGCCGATACAGAGGCTTGGAACAATAACGCACTTCCGTCGGGATGGGTATGGGGTGATATAGGTAACTACTACGGTGCTGCTGCCCAAGCGCTTAACATCGCAGACAACACCTACCAGTTGTATTTACAACCCGCCGCGCGGATAGGGGGTGAGGTGAAGGTGCTTAAAACAGTGCCTACCATTCCTAGTATACAATTCGTGAATCGCCTCACTACGGCAGCAGCAGGTACGGGTGATCGCGCATACATAGATGGTGCGCCTTACAGTAATCTCCGCTTTCTACACGGTACGATTCCACAGGGAGGTAACTTTGTCATTAAAGGGGCGATCCCTGATCCAGCATATTTAATTGTACAAAAACTCAGCAAACAACTACAACAGCAAGGCATCAGTGTGAAAGGAAAAGCCCTTACCTCTCTACAACTTTTACAAACAAAACAAAAGCTCTCAAAAGAGCGAACAACCCTTTACACGCATCAGTCTCCTTCTTTAAGTACTATCATCCAATGGATCAATCAGTATAGCGTTAATTTGTACGCGGAAGCGCTCTACAAAGCCATTGGGCAAGCACTAACCACTGAGCAGCCAACTGAAGCGATCAAGAAACATTGGCAATTGAAAGGACTTCGCTGGAAAGGGCTTCAAATGCGCGATGGGAGTGGCCTGTCGCCTAGTAATGGGGTACCTATCAACCAAATGACACAAATGCTTCATCTCATGACGAGAGAAAAGCACTTCTCTACTTTTTACAATAGCTTACCAGTTGCTGGTAGGTCGGGCACAATGGCAAGTGTAGGAGGAGGAACGCTCTTGATGAATAATCTACGTGCCAAAACGGGTTGGATGACAGGCGTGGTAGCTTTTTCAGGATATTTTAAAACGACAGCAGGCGAACAGATGTGTTTCTCTATCAGTGCAAATCGCTTTGATGCTAACTACAGCACGATGAAAAAGAAAATGGAAAAACTATTTTTGGCGATGATAAAGGTATAACTTTACCATTGAAGTTTTCTAGACTTTTTGTTTTTAAAACGAATCTTATTTATGGCTAGTGCCGATTGGTCTACACAAATACACGAAGTACTCGCAAGCTATTGGGGCTATCGCAAATTTCGTCCGTTGCAGGAGGAAATTATTCTTTCTGTATTAGAGGGAAATGATACCTTAGCGCTGCTTCCTACGGGAGGTGGAAAGTCTATTTGTTTTCAAGTGCCCGCCTTACTACGAGAAGGATTATGTATTGTAGTAACCCCTTTGATCGCCCTGATGAAAGACCAAGTAGAACAACTACAAAAGCGTCGTATTCCAGCCGCAGCCATTTACTCAGGGATGAGTAAACGAGAAATAGACATTTTACTAGATAACTGCATTTATGGGAAAGTAAAGTTTCTCTACCTTTCTCCAGAGCGACTCAAAACCCCTCTTTTTCAAGAAAGAGCGAAAAAGATGTCCATAGGTTTACTAGCTATCGACGAGGCACATTGTATTTCTCAGTGGGGGTACGATTTTCGCCCAGCGTATCTAGAAATCGCACATTTTAGAGAAAGTAAGCCTGAAGTTCCCCTTATCGCCGTAACAGCCACTGCTACAGAAATTGTAAAAGGGGACATACAAGATAAGCTTCAGTTTAAGAAGGAAAAGAACGTCTTTCAGAAAAGCTTTTCACGGGCTAATCTCTCTTATTCCACCTTTCTGACAGAACAGAAAGAAAAGAAACTCTTAGAAATTCTTACTAAAGTAAAGGGAACCGCCATAGTGTACGTAAGAAGTCGTAAAGGAACCAAAGGGATCGCTCAGTTCTTACAAAAAAATGGGATCAAGGCAGACTACTACCATGGCGGTCTTAACAACGAAAGGCGTACACACAAACAAGCCGACTGGATTCAGAATAAAACACGTGTCATCGTAGCGACCAACGCTTTCGGTATGGGTATTGACAAACCTGACGTACGGGTAGTCATACATTTAGAACTGCCTGATACTTTGGAGGCGTATTACCAAGAAGCTGGAAGAGCAGGCAGAGATGAGCAGAAAGCTTATGCAGTTGTACTGTTTAATAAGGAAGATACCCAGCAGCTAGAGATTAGAATTAGAAAATCCTACCCTGAGTTGGCTACTATTCAGAAAGTTTACCAAGCTTTGGCCAATTATTTACAACTGGCAGTCGGAAGCGGCGAGATGCAGAGCTTTGACTTCGATTGGGTTGATTTTATTCAACACTTTAACCTAGAGAGTGTAGCAGTATACCATACGCTTAGAATCTTAGAAGGGGAGGGCGTGATTCAGCTTAGCGAGGGGTACCATTCGCCTTCTAAGGTACTTTTTAATGTGGATAATAAAGAGTTGTATGCTTTTCAAGTAGCTAATCCAAAGTATGAACCTATGATACAACTACTACTCAGAATGTACGGAGGGGAGTTGTTCAATAGCTTTAAGAAAATATCAGAAAAGATGCTAGCACAGAAGGGGCAAACAGATGTAAAAACCATCGTAAACTATCTTGTACAGTTAGATCAGCGTAAGGTACTACACTATGAAAAGCAAAAAGAAAAACCACAGATTACTTTCTTATTACCCCGCTCACAGGTAAGTGAGCTACCCATTGATTTACAGAAGATCAATGCCCGTAAAGAGCGCGATTTGCGCAAGGCGAAAGCGGTAGTTCATTATGCACAGCACGAAAATCGTTGTAGAACCCAACTGCTGCTAGAATATTTTGGAGAGGTCTCTTACGAACCTTGTGGGGTGTGTGATATTTGCTTGAGAAAAAAGAAAGAGAAGCGCTTGAGCGAAAACCACTACGAACGGTACAGAGAACGTATTTTGAAGGCGTTGGCTTACAAAAGCTTGTCTATCGAGGCATTGGTTAAACTTATTAACCCACAGACCAAGGAAGCACTGCTAGAAGCCCTACAAAAAATTATTGATGTAGGAGAGGTGGAATACAACGACGAAGGAAAGCTTAAAAAAGTATAAAACACACTGATGAGGTTGCTCACAAGTGTGTTTTATAGTAGATAAATCGCTAGGCTAAAAAAGTTTGAAGCCGAGCGTTAGTTGAATCGCACTATTTCTGGTATCATCATTTTCATCGTCCTCAGCGAGGCGGGTTAAGCCAAGCTGGTAACGTAAGTCAATACTTAGCTTAGAAATATCTAACCCAGCACCTAGTCCTAGTGCCCATAAGTTCTCCTTAAGTTGGTCTTGTATGTCTTCCTCGTCTCCACCATCTATAGTTTGGTCAGCAGAAAGTACTCTACTGTAAGTAGGACCTACATTCACACGAATTCCTAACGGTCCAACACCGAAGCGCTGTCCAAGCAGTAAGTTAAAGTCTAGGTTATTGATGCGCGTCTCTACTTCATCTCTTCCGCCAGCTCCAAGCCCATCTGGTATAGTAAAATTTCCACCCATTTGCGAGAATTGTACTTCAGGCTGTACAAATAACCCAACGATAGGTATTTTAAAACGTGCATACGCACCACCTACAAAGCCTAGTTTCAGTCCATCATTTTCTACACCATCAGTTAAGTTTGTAAAGTTGGCAGCATTGGCACCTGCTTTGAGTCCTACATCAATAAAAGGAACGTCTTGGGCGTAGCCCGTAAAGCCTATAAAGGCTAGCAATAATAGAGAGAGAAAAAATTTTTTCATGGTTATAAAATTTAGATGTGAAACTTTCATAATGCCTACTCTGATAGCTTTTCGGCTTCCGCTTATCGTGCTAAAATTAAGAAAATACAAGCAACATCCAAGCTGCTCAGTACAACATTTTACTGAAAGGGCGAGTCAGGTTCTTTGGCTAAACTATTATAAACCAGCTTATCCATCCACTTTTTCGGAAGCCACTTGTTGAGAAAGACGGTCAGCTTTCCTTGCCGTGTAAGTACCAAGCTAGGGTGTCGCTGGGTCACTGCTATATAGATATGTTCAGCTACCTCTTCGGCAGTCATCATTTTTTGCTCATCTCTAGGCGACTCACCCTGTACGTTGCCATCTTTGGCCAAAGCTACATTTCTGATATTAGAAGCGGTAAAGCCAGGGCAGGCAATCAACACGTGGACATTTTTTTTCAGTAGTTCGGTGCGTAGAGCTTCTAGAAAGCCTTGCATCGCAAATTTAGAAGCAGAGTAACCTGTACGTGCTGGCAGTCCTCTGTAGCCTGCAATAGAAGAGACTCCTACAATAGTACCCTGTGTTTTGATTAAATGTGGTAAAGCCAGCTTGGTGGCATATACCGTCCCAAAAAAATTAATCTGCATTACTTTTTCTATCACGGCTACGTCTACCTCTTCAAACAAAGCACGCATGGAAATTCCTGCATTATTGATCAATACATCTATGCGCCCATAGGTGGCTAAGACGGTATTTACCATTTGCTCGTTATCAGCCAAAACACTTACATCTGCTACTACGGGCAAGTGATCAATCTTTTGGTCAGTGAGTAGATCGCTCGTTGCCTGTAGCTTTTCTTTATTTCTACCTGTAATAACCACTTTGGCTCCTGCCCGGCCGAATACCTCGGCGCACGCTTTGCCTATGCCTGATGAAGCACCCGTAATAACGACTACTTTGTCTTTCATGAATATGTTAGTTTGTGTTTACGCTGTCATCGCTTTTGCCGATTGACAAAAATACTCACCAAAGTTGCCAATAAAACCACTAACATGAAAATATTAATGTACAGCTTGGTGTAGTGAGGGGTGTGTAGTGAAGTAAGCGTATTGTTCTCTTTTTCTAACTTACCGTAGAAATCTCCAAAGAGGTTGCTATTCTCTTTATTAAGCTTGGCTCCTTTTACCTCAATAATAGTTTTGGGGTAAAGGGTGTCATAATCTTGTTTGGATAAACTAAAATAGATGAAGCGAAAATAGTGACGCATCGCGACTGTTCCTGGTGACTGAGCAACTACATAATGGCCAAACACTTTGGCACCCGTTACTCTATTATTGATTCGTTTTACTACTTGTCTTGTGGTAGGCGGATAGAAGTCGAGTGTGTCGTTTTCAACGATTTGAGGGGTAGGGATGTTCACAATATTACCATCTCCTACAATGGCAAAGTTGTAGGTAAAGCTCTCACCTGTTTGTGTTTTTAGGGTAGAAGCTTTCTCATCTAAATAAAAGTCACCTACCATTACGCGATCTCTCATAGGGTGAGGAGGTAACGGTTTTACAAGAATAGTTTTAGGATTACTTATGAGGTTGACGTAGTGATTTTCTTCCTCTTCAGGATAGTTGTTGTCTATCATGTTGAGTTGTACCGCAGGGATATTAATCGTATCAGTATTAAAGGGAAAGTAAGAGGCTTGGTAAAGTTTATACTGGTCATATACTTTCTCATCAATGCGTACTTCTACAGGGTATAAACGATCAATGTTGAAGTCCTCTTCCCAACAACTGGCAGGCTTTATCCGCTTTAAGAGGTCGTTTAGCTGCTGGCTAATTCTTACAAATTCTAGATTCTTTGGGGTGTTATTCGCTACATAGAGGGCTAGCGTAAAGTTGAAGCCTTCTCCCACAAAAACTTCTTCTTTGTTAGCAGTAACTGCCAAGAAAACATCCCTACCAGCATCTTCTACTTCTACGGCCTCTTCTCCACTAAGAAAAGGATCTTCTGGATCGATGAGTAGGTTTTGTGTGGGTGGGCCGCTTTGATTAGGCGGGTTGACGGTAATGGTAAAGGCGGGTTGTTGAAGCACCTCATCATTGATGTTCATAGCAAAGGAGGGAATCTCATAAACACCAGGTTGTTGTGCGTAATAGGGCTGTACAATACGCTCAATTTCAACAGATTCCCCATCGGCACTATTGTCGGTGTAAGTTTCCGTATATCTACCATATTTTGTAAAGCCTATAAGGTCAGGAAAAGAACTCAGTTGTTCGTATTTAGCATTTTTAAGTGCAATGCTTATGGTGAAAGCTTCATTTTGGGTAATCACCATTTTTCCTAACTCTATACTTGCTTTTTGGGCGAAGCTATGAACACTACATAATATGATAATATAAACTAAACAATATTTTATTATACTTTTTTGATAAATCATGGTTGCTATTTTCAAAAAAATGTTTAATTTAGCAGTCCATTTAATTAAACAAGCTGATTCAAACAAGTGCCTATGTAGCAATAATACACAAAACAATTTATTTGATTGTTTTTGAATGATTACAAATTTAAAAACTAGTTTTAACTTTAAACGAAGTATTGCTATGTTGGAATATGTTAAAGTAATTTTGCAGAAGGTAAGTTTCGACCGCTTTTTATTTGAAAAGGAGTTGAAAAAGGGACTGAGATTACTTCAACCTAAAGAAGTTGACTCCCTAAGGGAATGGTGCTATCAGCACTTTGTAAAGCAGTATCGTACAGTTTTGAATAGCTGCTTTGAGCTTTCAGTATCGTAACTGAATAGATGATTACTCCGGTTGAGGGCCACGAACGAAACGAATGTTTCTTTGTAGCCCTTTTAATTTTGTTCTTTTTACCGCTGATTTCCTAAAAAGTTCTTTAAAGACTTCCTCCGTTATTTCTTCCCAATCATTCTTGGTCATTTTTTCAAGGGAAGGATGTGGGGCAAAAGCCTCTTCTTGATGAGGCTCACTGAAACGATTCCAAGGGCACACATCTTGGCAAATATCGCAACCAAATATCCAGTCGTCAAAAGTACCCTTCACTTCCTCTGGAATAGCCTCCTTTAGCTCAATTGTAAAGTAAGAGATACACTTACTGCCATCTACCACATAAGGTGCTACAATGGCATCTGTAGGGCAGGCTTCTATGCAGCGTGTGCACGTACCGCAGTAGTCTTTGATGGGTGCATCATAAGTGAGTGGTAAATCTATGATCAACTCGCCAATAAAAAAGAAGCTTCCTTTCTCTCGGCTAATGAGATTGCTGTGCTTTCCTATCCAGCCTGCTCCACTTCTTTTTGCCCAAGCTTTATCCATTACAGGGGCAGAGTCTACAAAAGCCCTTCCGTTTACCTCGCCAATTTCTTTGTGGATGTAGGCCATCAAAGCCTTCAACTTATCTTTTATGACAAAGTGATAGTCTTGCCCGTAAGCGTATTTGGATATTTTATAATGCTCTTCGTTAGCTAAGTCTTTCTCAGGATAATAATTGAGTAATACAGTAACAACAGACTGTGCGCCTTCTACTAGTTTTCGTGGATCGAGGCGCTTATCGAAGTGATTGGCCATATAGGCCATTTCACCGTGCATATTTTGATGGAGCCACTGCTCTAAAAGAGGCGCTTCCTCCTCTAGAAAGTCAGCCTTGGATACACCACAGTAGAAAAATCCTAGTGCTTGCGCCTTTTGTTTAATCAACTGTGTGTAGTGTACTGTATCCATTGGAACATCTTTTCTTTAAGAGAACGTAAATCTACGTTTGTATGGCAGCTTTTTGTGTTTTCTTTTTCTGAGATTTTTCTATTTTCTTGAAAAGCCTTACTACCAACGCGGTAATCCAGATGGTCAAGAGTAAATCAATAGCAGTTGCGCCGAAATAGATCCATTCTATGCCAAAATATCTAGGCAAGAGTAGCATCACAGGTACATAGAAAACGACCTGCCGTGCAAGACCAATAATGCTGCCGTATTTCCCTTCGTTGATGGCTGGAAAAAAGGTAAGCGCCATAAAGACAAGCGAGAGAAAAGGGAGTACTAGCATGTACACACGAAAATTGAGGAGTTCTTCGGTCATAAAGATCCTGTCTGGGAGCATCAACTTAAGTGCGAGATCAGGAAAGATCGTCATCAATAACCAGAAAGGAGCAATGATGTAGACGCCTGTTCGTGTAAAAAGCCAAAAGCTTTGCTTTACACGGTCTATTTGGTTGGCGCCAAAATTAATACCAATAACAGGCTGTAGCGCGCGCATTAAGCCAAAAAGGGGGGTCATAAGAAAAAGCTGAATACGATTTGCAGAGGCAAAAAAGGCAATGTCTTCTTCTGTGCCATAGTTGCTTAGTGCATTGAAAACTACAATGGCCTGTACCAAACCCATCATAGACATAATGAAGCCAGGTAGTCCATTCCGAATAATGCTACTGATCACTTGCTTGTCGTAGCGAATTTGATTGATTTGTGCTTTGAAAGAAGCCTTCCCTCTTTTGAAGTAAGCATAGCCCACCAAGCAGTATAAAAGCATGCCTATATTGGTAGCCCAAGCTGCACCTGCTACCCCCATTTTGAGCACACCAATCATAATAGGATTGAGTATGACATTCAGAATAAGCCCGTAGCTCATCATAAGGGCGGCCTCTTTCATCTTTCCTTCACCTCTTACGATAAAGTTGAGCCCTAAGCCATAAATCCAAAAAAAGGAACCTAGAATGGTAATTTTAAGATAGGTAGTGCCTATTTGTAGAATCTCCCCCTTGCCACCCATCATCGCGATTAAGTCATCGGCAAAGCAATAAGCAGGTATGCTGAACAACGCTGTAGTGACAAGCATTACGAGCGTAGCATTACCAATGATTTTCTCCTGTACAGCCATCTTTTGGGCGCCAATGGCGATACTCAAAACGGCTGCTGCACCTGTACCTGCCAGCGCCCCTACCGCCATCATAATAGAAGTGAAGGGATAAGCCAAAGCAACACCAGACAGCGCGGTTTCGTTAATGAGTTGCCCTACGAATACGGTATCCAAAAAAGCATTTAAGCCAAACAATACCATTGCCATAATAGCTGGTAAGCTTAGCTTCCACATCACTTTCTTGAGATTTCCACTTAGTATTAGTTCCTCTTGCTGCTTTCTAAGATTCATATTAATGAGGCATTAAATCCTACTAGAAAGGTATTAAAATGACAATGTATAATCCTTCAACGTAAAAATAAGAAGTATAGGTAATTTTCTTGTGTGATTCTTATTATGCTTCTGTGAATGTAAAGCGTTGTTGCCATAAAGTAACCATATAGAAGCCACTAAAAGAAGGAAACAGTACATTACACGGCTACCTATCGTACGTTGCTCCTTGAAAAGGCTGTAAAGAAATTGACTTTCATAAAGGGCGCCTTGCTCTTCAAGTAACTATACAATACCATAATCTAGCATCGCGTCAGCCACCTTTACAAAACCACCTATATTGGCACCTTTTACATAGTCTACATAGCCATTATCGGGTTGCTTTCCGTATTCCACGCACTTATCGTGGATTTTCTGCATAATGTTTTGTAGATGCTTATCCACTTCTTCTCTTGTCCAAGTCATACGAGTAGCATTCTGGGTCATCTCTAAGGCTGAAATGGCTACTCCTCCTGCGTTGGCTGCTTTCCCGGGTGCATAGAGTACCTTGGCTTCCTTAAAAAGCTTAATACCCTCGTTGACAGTGGGCATGTTAGCGCCTTCTGCAATAAGTACACAACTGTTACGCACTAGATTCTTGGCATCTTCCAACTGGATTTCATTCTGGGTAGCACAAGGAAAGGCCATATCACAGCGAATGTTCCAAGGCTTTTCGCCTTCGTGAAATTCGCAATCGAATTTATCGGGTAGATCGCTCAAACTACCCCGCTGGTTGTTCTTCAAATCCATAATGTAATCGAGCATCTCTCGAGAGATACCGTCTTTTACATAAACGAAACCACTTCGATCGGATAAAGTAACTACTTTTGCCCCTAAGTCGATAAGCTTCTCAGCCGCATACTGCGCTACATTACCTGCGCCTGATACGAGGCAAACCTTTCCTTCCACCTCTTCGTCTCGTCTTTTAAGCATTTCTTGGGCAAAATAGACGGCTCCGTAGCCAGTAGCTTCCTTTCGGATGGGACTTCCACCATAATCTAGGCTCTTACCAGTAAGTACACCACTCTGAAACTTATGTTTGATACGCTTGTACTGACCAAACAGATAGCCTATTTCTCTTGCTCCCACGCCAATGTCTCCTGCGGGAATATCAGTATCTGCGCCAATGTGTTTAGAAAGCTCAGTCATAAAAGATTGGCAAAAACGCATTACCTCTGCATCAGACTTGCCCTTAGGGTTGAAATTAGCGCCTCCTTTACCTGCACCAATAGGGAGGGTAGTAAGGCTATTTTTGAAAATCTGCTCAAAGCCAAGAAATTTTAGAATACTTAGATTGACAGATTTGTCGAAGCGGAGTCCTCCCTTGTAAGGACCAATTGTGTTGCTGAACTGTACCCTGTACCCTCTATTGACGCGTATGTTATTTTGGTCGTCTTCCCAACATACTCGAAAGATGACGATCCTGTCAGGTTCTGTAAGCCTTTCTAGTATTTTGGCTTTCTTATACTTAGGATGATCGTTGATATAGGGTATCAAGTCTTCGGCTACCTCTTCTACCGCCTGCTGAAACTCTTTTTGGCCTCGGCTTCGCCGCTTAAGTCCTTTTATGAATTCGTTTAACTCCATAGCACGTTTATTAGATTTAATTGTAGTAAAAAAACAGGACTTATCTCAGACAAACCCTGAATAAAAATGTAAAGAACTGCCATTTGATTTCAGTCCTTTGTATAAGAATGAAAACATTAAAATTGTTTTAGAAGGTTTTTCGTGTAGTTATAGCGCTCGCTAGTGTAAGATTCTCCTTTATATATTTGTATAAATGAAGGCTTAGGTAGGCAGTGAGTATACTTACTATACCTTTGGTACAAGGAAGAGCTCGTATCAGCTATGTAAAAATTTTACCTTAACATTAAACCTTTTGAACCTAGGAATATCTACTAGACAAACAATTTTAATAATTTAAAATAGCAGAAAAGTATGAAATACTTATTAAAGGTTTTATCAATCGCAGTTTTGTTCTTAGTTTTTTCTGTAACAGTAGGATTTACCCAAACTACTGAAACCGAAACAAAAGAAGGCCCTAATGGAGGTAAGCAAACTGTTACAACTACCGAATACGAAAATGGTAGTAAAAAAGTAGTAAAAGTTGCAGAAGGCCCTAACGGAGGTAAGAAAGTGGTAAAAGGTGTAGAAGGTCCTAACGGAGGCAAGAAAGTAGTAAAAGGTGTAGAAGGTCCTAACGGAGGTAAGAAAGTGGTAAAAGGCGTAGAAGGCCCTAATGGCGGTAAAAAAGTGGTAAAAGGCGCAAAAGGTCCCAATGGTGGTAAGAAGGTGGCGAAAGGTGCGAAGGGTCCTAACGGACGTGCCAAAGGTACAAGAGCAACCAAAAGCGCTAACGGCACAACAAAAGTAACAAAAGGAGTGAAGGGAAAAAATGGCAGTAAAAGAGTAACTAAAACACGTCGTAAATAATACGGAAACTTGTTATAAGCTGAATACGAGTGTAAGATGATTTTCTCTATGTATGTTTACTAAAAAGATTTTATGTACTCGGAAAAGATAGAGAATAGATCAAAATATAGATAATTAACTCAAGTTGCTAGTAATAAAAAGGTGCTACCGAATCGAAAAGCGAGTA